>ERZ772972.128-NODE-128-length-25585-cov-10.725108_pt1 | contig 25585 bp, 25 predicted proteins | sample MGYA00580673_ERZ772972 | MGnify/ENA primary metagenome ERZ772972 (study PRJEB29015, sample SAMEA2738051) | human oral metagenome | biome: human oral; feature: human-associated habitat; material: saliva | place: China | collected 2229 ... | reverse complement strand
TCTCCTCTTTTCAAACATTTCTATTAAACAAAATCATCCCTATAATTTTATCAAATAATGGTAGAAAAATAAACTTATTTAAAAAAGATTCTCAAATCTTTCGTTTGAGAATCTTTAATATTATTTTTTATTTATCTTATGGGGCCAACTTCTCTGCTCTGGCTAGTGAAGCATCTATATTTTCACAAATATTTTCAGTCCCGATTTTTTCAATAAATCCTGCTTTTTCCATAACATGATATGGTTGCTCGTTAACATGAGATAAAATTAATGTTAAATCACGTTTTTTACAAGTTTCTAATATTTCCTCTAATGCTTCTAAACCTGAAATATCCATTACTGGAACATTACGCATTCTTATTATTAAAACATTTTTTCCTTCTCCATGCTCTATTTTAGTAAAGACATTTGCTGCCCCAAAGAAAAGTGCTCCAAAAATTTCATAGACTATAGTATTTTTAGGAACAAATTTTAAATCGACTTCTTCTGATAATTTTTCTTCTTCCGAAGAGTCTCTATATGTCCATTGACGAACTTCTGCAATATCAGACATACGTTTTAAAAATAGAAATGCTGCTAATACCATACCAAACTCTATAGCTATAACTAAATCAAAGAACAATGTTAGTAAGAATGTAATAATTAAAACAACTATATCACTTTTAGGTGCCGTTTTAACCATTCGAACAAAGGTTCTCCAACCACTCATATTATACCCTACAATTATTAAAATACCTGCTAGACAACTCATTGGAATATAAGAGGCATATGGCATTAGAAATAATAAAATTAATAATAGCGTTAATGCATGTACCATTCCAGCTACTGGTGTTCTACCTCCATTTTTTACATTGGCAGCAGTTCGTGCTATTGCTCCTGTTGCAGGTATTCCACCAAAAAGAGCAGACATAATATTTCCAATACCTTGCCCAATTAATTCAGCATTTGATTTGTGTTTACTTCCTATCATACCATCAGAAACTACTGCAGAAAGTAAAGATTCAATAGCTGCTAGTATAGCAATTGTAAAAGCTGGTAACATCATCTCACGAACTAAAGAAAATGATAATGATGGCATTGAAAAACTTGGAAGTCCAGATTTAATAGTATATAAATCTCCAATTGTTTTTACTGGTAATTTACAATAAGCCACTAAAAGTGTTGTAACTAAAATTGCAACCAATGATCCAGGTATTTTTTTTGAGATTTTTTGCCAAAAAATTTGAATAAGTATCGCTAGTGCTCCTATCCCTAAAGTTATATAACTTATACTGCCTATATTATGACCATAGGTAATCATTTTTTCTAAAAATTCAGCAGGTACAGGTCCCATATTAAGGCCTAGAAAATCTTTTATCTGTCCTACTATTATTCCAATAGCAATACCCAATGTAAAACCTATAGTAATAGTTTTTGGAATAAATTTAATTAAATCTCCAAAGTGTAATAATCCCATTACAATTAACATTACACCAGCCATCAAAGTAGCAATAATTAGACCTGCTAAGCCATGTTCAGCAATAATTCCATAAATAATGACAACAAAAGCGGCCGTAGGTCCTCCAATTTGTACCCTACTCCCTCCTAAAAATGAAATAAAAAAACCTGCAATAATCGCAGTATAAAGTCCTTGTTCTGGATTAACCCCTGATGCAATTGCCAAAGCTATTGATAATGGTAATGCTATTATAGCTACAATTAATCCAGCAACAATGTCTTTCATAAATTGTGCACTCGTATAATTTTTCATTACACTAAAAAACTTTGGTTTAATATATTTAAACGAGCTCATCTCTTCCTCCTAAATTTCTCTTATATAACAGTATTAATATTTTAGCATATATATAATAAAAACTCTAGTTATAATAAAAACTATATATAAATAAATTTAAAAATACAAAAAAAGAGCACATAGTATGTACTCTTTAAATTCTGTTATATTATTAAGTATCTATTTGTATTTTAAAAAAAGGAGAAAAGCTCATCAAGTGATGAGCCGTATATTATGAAAAAAATATTATTAAGTTTTATAGTTGTTATTATATAACCTCTGCTTTACATAAAATTAAAACTACAATTAAATTTTACTTAAATTTATTTTTTATAATATTCTTTTTTTATCCCAAAAATGGAGAAAAGCTCATCAAATGATGAGCCGTATATTATGAAAAAAATATTATTAAATATTATATTAGTAATTATACACTTCTTACTTTATATGAAGTTAAAATTTTACTTAATATTTACTTAAATTTTTACTTTTTTATTATTATTTAGTAACATTTTCATTCTCTTTTAAAAGGAGAAAGACTCATCAAGTGATGAGCCATATATTATGAAAAAAAATATTATTAAGTTTTATAGTTATTATTATATACCTTTTACTTTACATAAAATTAAAATTATAACTAAACTTTACTTAAATTTATTTTTAATATCTCCTATTACATCATTTAATAATGACTCACTTCTAGTATCATACCAAATCCCATTCATTTTATTTCTAAACCATGTTAATTGACGTTTAGCATAACGACGTGAATTTTGAGAAATTGCTGAAATAGTTTCTTCTTTTGATACATCACCCTTTAAATAAGGTAACATTTCTTTATAACCTATCGCTCCCAAAGCTTGTAATTCAGTTCCATAATCATTAATAATGCCCTTAACTTCATCTTCAAGCCCTTGCTCAAACATAAGTTCAACTCGCTTATTAATTCGATTATAAAGTACTTCTCTTTCATTATTTAGAACAATTAAATAAGGATTGTATTTTTCTAAAATAGTATCTCCATTATTGTTTGTCGTTACAGATTTCTGTTCGTTCATTACATAATTATAAGCATTAATTACACGTCGATGATTATCTAAGTCAATATTATTATATGTATCAATATAATTTTCCTTCAAATATTGTTTAGCTTTCTCAACATCTATATCATAAGTTTTTTCTTCTAAATTTGTAAACTCATAATTATTTAATACTGCATTCATGTAAAAACCTGTTCCCCCAATTAACAAAGGCATTTTCCCTCTACTATGAATATCATCAATTTTATCACGAGCTAATTTTTGAAAATCATAAACGGAACACGTAGCATTTGGTTCAAGTTCATCTATTAAATGATGAACTACCCCATTCATTTCTTCCGGAGTAACTTTTGCAGAACCTATATCAAATCTTTTATATATTTGAACACTATCTATAGAAATAATCTCACAATTAAATTTTTTAGCAAGTTCAATACTTAAGGCTGTCTTACCAACAGCCGTAGGACCTACTATTGCAATTAAAGATATTTTTTCCATATTGTCTCCTAAACTATTCGCTTAAACATTTTTTCTAAGTCTTTTTTCTCCATTTTTGTAATAATAGGTCTTCCATGTGGACACGTAAATGGATTCTTACACTCATAAAGATCACTTATTACTTTATTCATTTCAACTTCATTGAGTATTTGATTTGCCTTTATAGACATTTTACAGCTAGCCATAGCTATTGCATCATTTCTCAATTCGTTAAATGTGATATTATTATTTTTTAAAACTTTTTCAACAATAATTTTTATCATTTCTTCTTCATCTTCTTCTATCCAACCAGGAAATTCACGAACAATGTAAGAATTATCTCCAAATTCTTCAAAAACTATACCTAGCTCTTCAAATTTTTTAATATTGTTTCGTACTTCTGCCGCTTCTTCTACAGAAAAATCAAACATAAGTGGAATTAACATTTGTTTTTTATAATTTTTTCTGTCACTAAATTCACGTTGTAACTTTTCATAGTTATAACGTTCAGCTGCAGCATGTTGATCAATAAGATAAAGTTTATTATCTGCTTCTGAGAGAATATATGTTTTAAATATTTGAGCAAGAACTTTCAAGTCAGGTAGTGTTCTAACTTTTGTTTCATCATCTTGAACAATTTTAGCATTTTTTATTTCATCGAAATGACTATTATCTAGTTCGAAATTATTGCTTGTAACAACTTTGTCCTCAGTATATTCAATTTCATCTTGCTTAGAGAAATTCATAAAATTTTCTATTTCTTTTTTAGTTGGTTTTTCTCCAAATCTATTTCGTTTATCTTTTGGATGTGGATTATAACTTAAATCGGGTAAATCACTTTTAACTCGATTTGTCTTACGAGAATAACTATTATCATTATTTTCATTTTTATCATTAACTGAAATATTATTTTCTGAAGATAAATTGTCTTCACCGAAAATAAAATCATCTTCATTTATTATTTTATCTTCTAATTGTTTTTTAGAAATGTCCGCATCCTCTTCTATACCAAATTTAGTATCTAATTCAGATAAGAAGTCTAGTTTTTCTATACGTGATTTTTCTTTTTTAGTAAGAACATTATTCATACCTTGAGGAATATATGTATAGTTACTAAGTCTTTCAGCTATTATTTCTTTAATAAGTCTTATTAGTTCTGCTTCTTTTGACAATCTTACTTCTTGTTTTGTCGGATGAACATTGACATCTAATAAGATTGGATCCATTTCTATGTTTATAACGCATAATGGATATCTATTTTTCATAAGTAACGTTCCGCAGGCATCAATAATTGAATTTTGTATCACGTAGTTTTTAATATAACGTCCATTTATAAATATATGAATATAATTTTTACTTGCTCTAGTTTCCTCAGGAACAGAAATAAATCCATAAACTTTATAGTCATCATTACTACCACTAAAATCTATCATATTCTTAGCTACACTCATATTATAGATTTTTGATAATATTTTATGAACATCCCCATCTCCATATGTTTTAAAGGTTATTTTACCATCAACATGAAGTTCAAATGAGATATTTGGATAAGATAAGGCAAACTTATGAATTACATTCGTTATATTTGCTTGTTCTGTATGTGGATTTCGTAAATATTTTAATCTTGCAGGAGTATTATAGAATAAATTCTCTACACTAAGATCTGTTCCTTTAATAGGAGCATAAAATTCTGATTGTACTACTTTTCCACCTTCTAATATTAACATTTTCCCTTGGGCTTCGCCTGAACAACTTTTAATCGTAACCTTACTCACTGATGAAATACTCGCTAGGGCCTCTCCTCTAAACCCTAGTGTCTCTATATGGAATAAATCATAATCTGCACTTATTTTACTAGTAGCATGTCTAAGAAATGCTCTTTCTAAATCATCATTTGAAATACCACTACCATTATCTATTATTCTTATTTGTTTAATTCCAAATTCTTGAATTATTATCTTGATATTTGTACTACCTGCATCGATTGAATTCTCAACTAACTCTTTTACAACAGATGAAGGTCTCTCTACTACTTCTCCAGCTGCAATTTTATTAGATAATTCTGCAGATAATATATTTATTTTTCCCATTTAATTTATTTCACATCCTCGTTTAATTTTTGCTGAATCTCATAAAGAAGATTAAATGCCTGCATAGGTGTCGTTTCAAGGAAGTTAATACTACCTATTTGTTCTTTGATATAATCAAACTTCTCATTGTTACCATCAAAGTCCAATTGTTGTTTTGCATAATGTTTTGCTTTTTCTTCTTTTACTTCTTTTTTCTTTTGTTTTTTAAGCTTTTCTTCTAATTCTACTTGTACTTCTCTTCGTATTTTCTCTTCTAGTTCTTTTGTATTTGTAAGAACATTATTATAGCTTTCACTGTTTACTAAATCTTCACTACCCTTATTACCATTTTCTAACTCTTTAAGAATTTTATTAGCTCCATTTATTACATCATTTGGTAAGTGAGCTAACTGTGCTACATGAATACCATAACTTTTCTCTATTGGACCTTCATTTATCTTGTATAGGAATATCAATTTACCATGATCTTCTTTAGCAGATACGTGGATATTTTTTATTCCCTCGGTAATATTTTCAAGTTTTGTAAGTTCATGATAGTGAGTAGAGAATAATGTTTTACATTTAATAGTATTGTTTATATATTCTAATATTGATTGTGCTAAGGCAATACCATCATATGTAGATGTTCCTCGACCTATTTCATCGAATATTAATAATGAATTAGCTGTTGATTCTACTAAGGCATTTTTCGCTTCAATCATTTCAACCATAAAGGTTGATTTCCCACCAGCTAAATCATCACTAGCACCAATACGTGTGAAAATCTTATCAAAGATTGGTAGGCTAGCTGACGATGCAGGAACAAATGAACCTATTTGCGCCAGAATAACTATTAGTGCAAGCTGTCTCATATATGTAGACTTCCCAGACATATTTGGTCCTGTTATTAAAAGAATATTCTCATCTTTTTCAACCTTACAATCATTACTAATATAGCTATCTGCGCTTACATTACGTTCTACTATCGGGTGTCTACCATCCACAATATCTATTACATTATCATCGTTAAAGTCAGGTTTAACATAACCGTATTCTTCTGCCACATCAGATAATGAAACAAAAACATCAATATCACTTAAAGTATTTGCAACTCTTTGCAGACGTGGTATATATTCATGAATTTTAATTTTAACCTCTTGGAAAAGTTGTAACTCTAATTCTTCTATCTTTGTTTTTGAGTTAACTATATGTTCTTCAACCTGTTTTAATTCTTCAGATATAAATCTCTCACAATTAGAAAGTGTTTGTTTTCGGTGATACCCTAGTTCAGTTGGGTCTACACTCTTAAGTCCAACTTTAGAAATTTCAATAAAGTAACCGAAAATCTTATTGTAACCTACTTTTAAGTTTTTAATACCAGTTCTATTTTTTTCACGTTCTTCTATTTCTAATAGTACCTTATTTCCATTTTTACTAGCATTCTTATAACTATCTAATTCCTCGTTGAATCCTAATTTTATAACATTTCCATCTTTTACTGTTTGACCAGCTTCTTCATGAATAGTTTTTTCAAGGAAATCATGAAGATCTTCTAATTCATCAATATTATTAGCGATATCTACTAGTTTTTCTGAATCAAAGCCTTTTAGAATATTCTTAATTTGCGGTATTTGCTTTAATGTTTTCTTTAAATTAAGAAGTTCTTTAGGACTTACAATATTATATGACACCTTAGTTGAAATTCTTTCTAGGTCATACACTTCTTTTAAACTAGTTTTAACGTCTGATTTTTCAAAATAATGTTTAACAAAATCTCCTACTATTTCTTGACGTTTTTTTATTTCATTAATATCAAGTAATGGATTTTCTAACCAATTTTTTAATTTTCTAGAACCCGCTGCTGTAGAAGTTTTATCTACTATGCTTAGTAAAGAACCCTTTTTACTACCATTAGCCATATTTTGCGTCACTTCAAGATTACGAATAGAATAGTTAGTCATATATACAAATTTATCTTTAAAGTAAACTTCGAAATCTTTTAAACTAGAGATATCTTTATTTTGTGTTTTCTCAATATAATCTAGTAGTATATCTGCACATAATTTTAAATTTTTATCTTTTAAATTATTAGTTTTATCTTTTGAAAGATTATCACTTTCTTGTACTTCAGTTATATATGCACTTATATCTAGCTTTTGACCTTCTATACTAATAACTTCTTTTATATTATTTTTTAATACTTCATCTTGAAGATCTTCCATTGTTTTTAAAATTGTACAACGGCTATCTCCTGTCATAATATCACAAAAGGCAAAATAGATGTTATTATCCTTTATATATGCACTACCTAGAAAGTTATTTTCATCATAGTTTTTATAGTTCATGTATGTACCCGGTGTTATAACTTGAACTACTTTTCGTTCAACAATTTTTCCTTGTCCCGGTTCAGATACTTGTTCACATATTGCAACTTTATATCCATTATTAACTAATGTATCTATATAACCTGCTGATGAATGAAATGGTACTCCACACATTGGAATCTTTTCTGCCCCACCATCACGAGCAGTTAATGTAATTTCTAAAATTTTCGATGCACGAACAGCATCTTCGAAAAACATTTCATAAAAATCGCCTAAGCGATAAAATAAAAACATATCTTGATATTCTTTTTTAATTTTCAAATACTGTTCTATCATTGGAGTATATTTCATATCTTTTAACCTTTCTTATTTTAATTAAATTTTATCTTTAAGTATTAATATTTTATTGGTAATTTAAATATAATATAAAATTATCTTTAACAACATTTAGATTTGCTAAACTTTATTTGTTATTGTATAATTACAGCAAAGGAGTTGAATTATGTTAAATTTTATAAAAAACAAAGTTAATTTATCAATACTAATTTTTTATTTTATGTTTGCTTTTTCAAGCCTTGTTCTTATTGCTTTAGCAGAATATAACAATGGACTTACGCCAACTTTATTCTTAAAGCAATTTGTCTTTTACCTAATTGGTCTTGGAATAATATATATACTACAAAAAATACCGGTTGATCTTATAGAACGATTCACCATAGGTATATATTTATTTTCTCTAGTTTTACTAGTTGGAATATTTTTAGTTCCTAATAGCATGGCTCCTATTGTTAATGGAGCACGCAGTTGGTATAACTTTGGATTATTCACAATCCAACCATCAGAGTTTGCTAAAGTAGCAACTATTGCTATGATTAGTTTATTAATTAAAGAACAAAGCTTTAGAGATAATAGTGATCCTATAAAACTTTTAAAAATATTACTTATAGTTTCAATTCCGTTCATTTTAGTATTAAAAGAAAATGACTTAGGAAATGGATTATTCTTTATATATTTATTCTTAGGTTTAGTATTTCTTGTTAGTACTCATAAAAAAACTTTACTTAATATTTATTCGGTAGTACTAGTCGTACTAGCTACTATCATTTTAGGAGCATTATACTTCCCTAGTCTACTTTCACTAGTCGGATTAAAGGGATATCAATTAAAACGTATCTTATCTTGGTTAAATCCCGAAGCTTATTCATTAGATTATTCTTATCAAATTACTCAAGTTTTAAGCGAAATAAAAACTGGTGGTTTAACTGGAACATTTGTTAAAAATAAAACTTATATCGATGAGCAGTTTAATGACTTCATCTTCTCAATAGTTGCTAAAAACTTTGGATTTATCGGAGCATTTTTCTTCTTGATACTATTCTTTATTTTTATACTAAGACTATTTAATATTGTTAAAAAATGTGAACAAGGTAATTATAGTTATTACTTTATACTACTTGCTATTTGTAGTTTTTGTTTCTCTTTCTTCATCAATATTTTTTCTACTCTTAGCATAATCCCAGTAATCGGTATTAGTATGCCATTCATAAGCTACGGTGGTAGTTCACTCATGGCTAATAGTATATTACTAGGTATTATTATAAAAATAAATGCTACTATCCATGAAGAATACCTTGAAGATGAGTATTATGAATACGATAATAATGACTATAATAATTATGATAATCAATTTAACGATTATAGTGAAAATTATGATTATAATGATAATTACGACGATAATCCAAATAGATATCGCCGCAGTAAACGAAAAAACAATTATCGATAAAAAAATTCAATAATTAATTAAGAGCGAGGATCAGACTATCTGTCCTCGCTTATTTTTATTATTTTCTAACGTCTTCTATGAATTTTTCATCAATAGTTTCAATTAATTTTCCTAAAATAGCTTTAGCTGCATAATAATCGCGAATATCAAAAATAGCATTATGAGTGTGGATATATCGACCACTAATACCAATTACAGCTGTTGGTACACCATTTACCGCTTGGTGAATATTACCCGCATCAGTTCCTCCTGGTGAAGTATAATATTGATATTTTATTTCATTTTCTTCAGCAAGGTTAACAAGTTTTTCTCTCATATTTGGACGTAGTACCATAGTTCTATCAACTAGTCTTACTAAGAACCCTTCTCCTAATCGTCCGTTACTTGTTTTTGATCCATCCATGTCGTTTGCAGGACTACAGTCTACAACAAAACATATATCTGGCTTAATCATATTTGCTGCTGCACTTGCTCCTCTTAGTCCAACTTCTTCTTGAACTGTAGCACAAACTACTAAGTTAATATCTAAATCTACATTTGCAAATTGTTCAAAGATTTCTGTAATAATAACACAACCATATCTGTTATCTACAGCTTTTGTCATAAATCTGTGTTCTGTAAGTTGTTCAAATGATGTTTTAGGAGTTACAAAAGCTCCTTCACGAATTCCCATAGCTAGAACTTCTTCTCTAGAAGAAGCTCCTAGGTCTATAGTCATATCACTAATTTTTACATTTTGAGCTACTCCTGCTGTAAAGTGTTTTGGTATTGAACCAATTACTCCAGTAAATTTTTTACCTTCATAAGATGTAATAGTGTAAGTTTGAGCCAATAGAACATCTTCTCTGAATCCACCTAATGTTTCAAATTTTAAAAATCCATTTGGTAAGATTTTAGTTACTACAAAACCTACTTCATCCATATGTGCCGCTATCATTACCGTTTTAGCATTTGGATTTTTAGATTTTTTTATTGCATAAATCCCACCAAGATTATCATACTTAATTTCATCAGCATATGGAGATAGATTTTTTTCTAAATAGCTAGAAATTTCTCCTTCAAATCCTGATGCACCATCTAACATAGTTAATTCTTTAAATCTTTCTACTGATTTGCTCATATTCTTATACCTCTTTTATATATTGTATTGTTTCAGTTTCTTTTATATATTTAACTTCATACTCAACACCATCATCTTCAAAATAGAACATTAAGTATGGATTTTCTATTAGGTTTAGTGTGTAACTATCCTTTACATTATATCCTTCAGCAATAATTTTATTGCGACATCTATCGATGTGATCATTATCTAATTCTTGTTCTTCTGATTTCTTAAAAAGATAATATCCAATTCCCGCCGCAGCCAAAGGTGCTACTATTTTTTTGATTTTCATATGTTCACCTCTTATCTGAATTCATCACATAATGAATTAAACATTTCCTCATCAAAAGTTAGGTCTTGGTGAGCAATAGGTTCATCACGCTTATAATTTTTTAACGTGTCTTCATAATGCTTTTTATTAGTATTTTTATAAATTACTCCTGTAACTAAGTCGTTGTACTCTTCTAAAATACGGTATGCTTCAAGTTTATTTGTGTTATCATAACCTTCAATATCTGATAATTTTGTAAGGTTTTCTTTGTACCATGCTGGTGTATTTTTGTAGTTATATGTTTTACATGGACTAAATACATTAACAAGTGCAAAGCCATCATGTTGAACAGCCTCTTCAAAAACTTGCATCATTTCTTTCATATCACCTGTGAATACTTGAGCTAAAAATGTTACTTCACATGATAGTGCAATTTTCATAGCTGATAAAGGTTGTTCCATTACCCCATCTAAAGTTGTAGTAGTTACTAAACCTTCATCTGATTTAGGAGACATTTGACCTTTTGTTAAGGCATAAAGTTGGTTATCCATTACTACATAGGTCATATTTACATTACGTTTCATAGCATGAACTGCATGTCCTATACCAATGGCATATCCATCACCATCTCCACCCATCGCAAAAACTGTTAAATCTTGATTTGCAAGTTTAATTCCTTGTGCTACAGGTAATGAACGCCCGTGTAATCCTTGTACACCATACGCTTTAGTATAACCACTAATTTTACCAGAACATCCAATTCCTGCAGAAATTACTACATTTTCAGGTTTAAGTCCTAAATTTACTACAGCTCTATTTATTCCTGCCAATACAGAGAAGTCTCCGCAACCAGCACACCAATCAGGTTTTACATCATTTTTATAATCTTTTAATGTGACTTTCAAATTACTTCTCCTCCTCTAATAGTTGTGCTACAAGTTGATGAGTATAATAAATATCCCCATCATATTTTAGTAAGCTTCCTAATTTATCTGAATTATGGTACTTACTTGCTATTACTGTACGAAGTTGTTTATTGTGATTTTGCTCTACAATATAAACTTTTCTATACTTATCAAATGTATCACGAATTTCTTGAGCTACTGGGTAAATTTGACGTATTTGCATAGTGTCAATTTTCATACCTTGCTCTTTTAATTGCTTCGCAGCTTTATTTAATACTCCATATGTTGAATTAACCCCAACTAGTAATATATCTTTCTCATCATTGTATTCATGTAATACGAATGGTCTATCAACTAAGGCACTTTCGATTTTATTAGCACGTTTTTCTTTTTGACGAGCTGTATTTCGTTTAACCTCTGATGGTAATCCAACTACTGAGTGTTCATAACTGTTCGCATTATGAATTCCACCTTTTTGTCCAGGGATAGTTCTTTCAGAAACTAATACATCAGTCGTATAACGTTTGAAGTAAATAATATCACTTTCTGTTATTTCTTCTTGTTTTAATAAACGACCTCGATCTATTTGTACTTTACTAAAGTCAAAGTTAGAAACAGTTTCCTTATTCATACCTAATTGTAAATCCATTAATACAATTACAGGTGTTTGATATTTTTCTGCCATATTAAATGCATCTATCATAGTGTAGAAACAGTCTTCTACAGATATAGGTGCTAGTACTACACGCGTAGCATCTCCTGTTCCTCCGTATACTGCATGGAAAATATCAGATTGTTCTGTTTTTGTAGGAAGTCCTGATGATGGTCCACCGCGTTGAACATCGACTATAACCACAGGCTGCTCAGCCATAACACCCATACCTAAAAATTCAGTCATAAGTGAAATACCAGGCCCTGAAGTAGCAGTCATCGCTCTAACTCCAGCAAAGTTCGCTCCTATAGCAACACCCAATGCAGCAATCTCATCTTCAGTTTGTATATAAGCACCTTTTACCGTTGGTAATTTATCAAATAAATATTCCATAATTTCAGTAGCTGGTGTTATTGGGTATCCTGCATATAATCTACATCCAGCAACTAATGCACCTAACCCCGCAGCATGGTTACCTACTAACCACATATTCGATTTTTCTTTTGGTTCTAATTTTTTTAAGTAATATTTATTACCAATATTATGTTCATTCATAAAATCAGTCATTATCTCATGACCTTTATCGAATGCTTGAATATTCATATTTACTATTTCTTCACCCTTGCTAGAGAACTTAGATTCAATCATTTCATAGAAAATCTTTCCATCTATATCTAGTAATGCAGAACATATACCTAATGTAATAATATTCTTAATAATAGGTGTTGAGATTTCTTTAGCTAACGTTGTTATCGGGAAAACTGCAACAAGTCCTTTTATTTCTTCAGATATTTCTGGTTTAATTTTTTCATCAGCAATAATTATACTATTTTCATCTAGTTCATTAATATAATCATCTAATGTTGCCTGATCAAAAGCGATTAGTATATCTGTTTTATAATCAATAACATTTATTTTCTCTTCAGATATACATATTTTACTATTACTGTGACCACCCTTAATTCTACTTGCAAAATCACGAGTAGAATACATATGGTATCCTAATTTATTAATAACTGTAGAGAAAATCTCAGCTGTACTTTCAAGTCCTTCACCTTGTTCTCCACCTATTTTCCATCCTAGTTTATTTATCATACAATCTCCTTCAATCTCTTTCATGAGAAATTTTATTCGTTGATTTCTTAATACTTTATTTTATCATATTTAAAAAAATTTTTCCATCCTATAATATTTATTTTTGTTGTAATAAAGCCTTATTTTTTACAAGTTCTAATAGATTAAAAATTTTATTCTAATTTTACCTTTTTAGTACAATATTTGATAAAAATTTTATTCAAAATACAATTATTACTTACTCATATTTATTAGGATATATACATAATTGAAATTGTTTTCATTATATGCTATTATCTATTATAGAGAGAAATGAAAGGAGTTAAAAAATGAAATTTTTTATAGATACTGCAAATGTTGATGACATTCGCCTTGCTAATGATTTAGGAGTTATTTGTGGGGTTACTACAAATCCTTCACTAATCGCAAAAGAAGGGAGAGACTTTAAAGAGGTAATTAAAGAAATTACAGAAATAGTTGATGGTCCTATTAGTGGAGAGGTTAAAGCTACTACTACTAATTGGGAAGATATGGTTACTGAAGCACGTGAAATTGCTAAAATCCACCCTAATATGGTTGTAAAAATCCCTATGACAGAAGATGGATTACGTGCAGTTAAAATTCTTAGACAGGAAGGGATAAAAACAAATGTTACACTAATTTTTAGTGCTAACCAAGCATTACTTGCAGCTCGTGCTGGAGCTACTTATGTATCTCCATTCTTAGGTAGACTAGATGATATTTCTCATAATGGATTAATCCTTATTGAAGAAATCGTTGAAATATTTGCTAACAATGATCTTGATACAGAAATTATCGCAGCAAGTGTTAGAAATCCTATCCACGTTGCTGAATGTGCTAAAATGGGATGTGATATAGCTACAGTTCCTTACAGCGTTATTAAACAAATGATTAAACACCCACTTACTGATATTGGTATTGAAAAATTTAAACAAGACTACTATAAAGTTTTCGGAGAATAATCTTTTATTTATATATTAAGAGGAATAACTCAAAAAAGTTATTCCTCTTAATTTTTGTACTAGATTTTAATATAATAATATTGTTAATGGTTCCAAAATAAATCAATATAAATTCCTATTAAAAAAGTTAAAAAACTTTAACTTTTCACTGGAAATATCTATTGACTAGTGGTATAATATATTTTGTTGTATGAAAAAGTTGTTAAGATTAAATTTTATAGGAGGTTATATTAATGCGCGTAAATGTAACATTAGCTTGTACTGAATGTGGTGATAGAAACTACATTACTAAAAAGAACAAAAGAAATAATCCAGACCGTATTGAACTTAAAAAATACTGTCCAAGATTAAAAAAAGTGACTTTACACAGAGAAACTAAATAATAAAGTTAGAAAAGCCTTAAAGTATCTACGTTTAAGGCTTTTTGTTTTGCCGTTTGACAATGTTTTGACAATGTAACTGTTACAAAGCCATAAATTTAGCAAATTTGTCAGCCATATTATCTCTTTGTTTTTCAGTTACGTGAGCATAAATACTCATTGTTGTTTTTAAGTCAGAGTGACCTAACCTATCTTGAACTTCTTGAATGGTAAATCCACTTTCAAACAGTAAGCTACAATGCGTATGTCTAAAACCATGAACTTTAATTTGTTTAAAGCCATTCTTCTTACATATACGCTTTAAATTAGCATTCATGAAGTTAAGATATAAATATGAATTTGATACCTCTTCAGTAAAACAAGGTTGATGCTTCTTAACCCTAGTACCTACCATTATAAATTTTTCTTTTTGCTTAATCTTCCAACGTTTCAGAATATTAGCAGTTTGTTCATCTATACTAATATTTCTTATACTGCTTTTACTCTTAGGAGTTTGCACTACTACCTTTTTATCAGTATTCAGAGCTAACGTCTTATTAATAGTAATTGTATTGTTGGTAAAATCAATATCAGACCATTCTAAAGCCTGTAATTCACCCTTACGAATACCAGTAAAAGCCAACACCCTAAACATTGCAGTTAGCTTTATATCCTTCTCATTTTCAACTAATGTAAGGAATTGCCTTAATTCTTCTTTCGAATAATATTTATCCTTATCATCTGAAGTTATATCATCATTTTTCTTAGGTAATAAGACATCTTTCATAGGGTTAGTATAAATAACCTTCATTTTTACAGCATAGTCTAAAATCATGCTGCCATAGATCTTTATTTTTTTGAGAACAGCAAGAGAAAAAGTTTTGCTGTACACGTTTATTACTTTTTGACAATAAGGTAGAGTTATCTTTTTCAATTGCATATTTCCCATTTTATCAAGTAATAAATTAAATATATGTTGATTAACAAGTAATGTACTTTCTTTTATAGTATGTTGATATCCTTCATACCATAGCTCATATATTTCTTTAAATGTTGTAACATCTGTATTAAGTAAACCATTATTGGTTATTTCAGTTTTAATTTTCGCTTCACATAGTAAAGCTTCTTTTCTAGTTTTAAAGCCACGTCTAGTAGTATACCTATCTTTTCTAGTAACCTCATCTTTTCCAAGATAAATATATACCATGTAATAGTTTTTTCCATCAGATTTTTTAGTGTATTGTTTTATCATTTTTATCATTTCCTTTCAATCTAGCACATATCAAAGAAATTAATAAATTTATTCTATCAAAACACCTTGTATTTCAAACGTAAAGACGTCTAAAATAATTTTTAATATAATTACACCCCAAGACAAACAGCGCACTTATACGCCGTTTAAATGGTTTTAGATTTTAAGTAAGCTTACAAACTTTGTTATTACAACATTTATATGATATAATAGAGTTACTATAATATCAAACTTGTTTATCATTTTTCAGCACTAGTATTTTTTACTAGTGCTTTTTTTATTTTTTATTTTGTATAGTTTATATAAACTCTCAACACTTGACAGCGTACAGAAGTTTTTCTATTTATTTTTAATTTATTTTTTGGTATAATTACATTACTAAGAAAAAAAGGAGAGAGAGTTGTTTATTTATGATCACACTATTAAACATAATTTCAAAAATATCGATGTTTACTTTAGTTTGTTGCTTGATATATTTTATTTTATATTTTGCCATGAAATTCTTTTTATATTTACAAAATAAAATAGTAACTAAAAATACCGAATTTATCATATTAATTATCAGTTTTATTTTAACCTTAACTCAATTTACTTTTCACGATATATACTAGTTTTCGCCTGTTTGTTTTTCAGTGCGTTTACTAGTTTTTTTTACTTTATGAATCTTTTTAGTTTTTTTATTTTCGTCAATAATTTCTTCTGTTTCTTCAGTTTCTGTCTCTTCTAAAATATACTCTTTAACATTAGGTGTTTTAATATTATTTTCTTTTTTTAGTCTTTCAATATCTTCTAGCTTTTTATTTATTTCTTCAAGTTTAGAATAATCGTCTTTAATAATATATTTTAATACTCCTTCAGATTTGAAAGAGTAGCCGTTAGAATTAATATTAACTTCACCACCGATGATTGCTACAATAGGAGCACTACATAGTGTCGCCATACCTATAAAGAATGTTACGGATTTTTTTCCTTTTCCTGTTAACTTTTGATCTCCTGGAGATTGAACAGATATTGTAGTTGTCAATTCATTTAAATCATAATCTGTATCAATGTAGTCAGCTAAAACCCACGGTATATTAACTAAGTCTCTTAGTGCTTTATAATTTAAATCTTTTTCTTTAGCTACTTTTATTTTATAATGAATAAGATCCCCTTTTAAATAAAAATCATTTAAAATAGAATCTATTTCATCAGCATACTCATTAGCATTAGAAATAGTATTGTGTGATTGCATCATTCTAAAAAGTTTAAGATTAAAACTATTTCTACTTACTTCTTTTACCCATTTAACTTTTCTTCTTTTTCTATATGGACAATACCCTTTATCTATCTTTTCTTTAGGTACTAGAGTTTCATAAACATCATCTTCTACTACTATTCCAAAATTTATTTTTTTAGAATTTACATCTGGTATCATAACTACATCATCTTTTTTTATTTCTTCATAAAATTTAATAATGTTTTTAATAATTTTACCTGGTTGTTTTGATTCAGGATAATTTTTAGAAATAATAGCCTCTGCTTCAGTTCTTTTGTCACTTTTACAATTTTCTCTTGTTAATTCATTCCAGTTTATCCCAATAAAACCATGATTGGAAAATTCATCATACCACTCTCCTGCTGAAGTTCGAATTAACCAATAACCCCTATCCATCGATATATTTGGTATTTCAATACCAAATTTTTTAAATTCCAAATATATTTCTTCATTAACTGCATTAACGTCCATTTGTTATATCCTTTCTATTTATCCGTATATTGCATCATAGGATAAATTTTCATTTTTATATCTTCCTTTTTTATTATTTTGGCGGTTTAGAACCATACTGGATAGCTATTTAAAGCTATCTAAAAGTTTCTTAATATAATTTCATATAAATATATTTAGACTTACCATTTATATAGTTTATAAAATAATCATTAATAATTTGTTACTTTTTATCTTTTTTTTATTTCAAAATCAATTAAACCAATAAGAATTTCCTTCTTCCTATCTCTAATAAATAGTCCATTACTTTGATTAAAAAATATAATATCTGTAATAATACCTATAAAATATATAAATATTATACATGTTAACACTGTCAAAAAATAATTATGAGACTCTCGTATTAATAAATCTTTTATAAATTCAGTTAAACATACTGTTACTACTATCAACGAAAATGTGTGCAATTTATAATTTAACAATCTTAATTTAAGTGTGTATTTCAATTTTAAAAGTTCTTCTAAATTGAGTTTTTCTATCACTTTTTTTGTATCCTTAATCTCCTCTTTTAATATGGTTTCTCTTAAAATAAAAACACTCCAAAATCCTCTATTCTCTATCACTTTCTTAATATCAGATTCAATTGATTTTATTTTCTCTTTATACTCAATTTTTTCTTTCTCCATTCTCCTCACCTCATTTATATAGGTTATTCAGTGAACAATACCTTTTCTTTAGCGATTATAAACTGTTAACTATTGATATTTTTCTTTTTTTTATTCTTACTTGGTTTCGAGTGTTCACAAACTTATATTTATTGTAATCTTCATTTTGTCCATTTTTTAATTCTTCCTTCTTAATTTCAATTACAAGATCAACAATCATAAAAAATTCCATAAAACTAGGACTTTTTGTTTTTATTTTTTTTCGAAAATAACAAATAATACATAAAAAGACTATGTAAAGTATCAAGCCCAAAAATATAAATATATATTGTTTATATTCTTCATTTAATGTATTTATGAGTATACTAGTTATGCCCCCTGTTAATATAGGCAATATTACTAATGTAACTGCTTTACTCAGTAACAGCTTAATTAATCCTATTAATTTTGTATCATTTTCTATATTAGCTTTAATTTTAAACAACTTGAATAAGTCAACACCCATTAAACAATCATAAATTTCCTTTATATCTTGCTTATAAATATATACAAGAGAATTGTTTATGTTTTCTGGAGTTTCATTATCATTCATTAATTTTTTTAAGTTTTTTATCAGTTCCTCATTCATATATTCACCTCAAAATATCGTTAAGTTACTCTAAACTACCTATAATTGGTGCTATATACTTACAGTCAAGTAGTTTAAATATATCTATTAAAATCTGATTCTAAACCAGAGATAAAATCTCCATCAACTTTCTCATTTATATTATTAGAAAGATAATACGTTATATCCTCAATTATTTTTGTTTGCCATTGAACCTCAAGTTGTTTTAAAAATGCTATAAATTCGTTTTCCACATTTTCAAATTGTTCTCGATCTAATAGAACATTTGAAAAATTACCTTTTACTTCCTCAAAAACTCCCCCTACTTCATTTACATCAATAGTTGTATTAAATATTGTTAAAACATAATATAACAACTCAAAAGTATGTTTTTTTATTCCTTTATTGTCAAATACATTAATAAAAAGAAATGCTCGCTTTTTTTCAGTATATTCTATCTTATCAACTTGGTTTATAACTTCTCCTTTTTCATCCATTACTTCAAAGTTAAAACTAATATCATAGGGTATGTAACTGAAAAATTCAGAAGGAGTTACATTAAAATAGTTACACAATTTATTTAAAGTATCATATTGAATTCCTTTTCCATCATCTCTTGTTAATGAATTTAATGTAGGTCTACTTATACCAGTATCATTAGAAATTCTAGTTATTTTTAATTTTCTCTGAGCTACTAGCTCATTAAAATTATTTTTTATCATTATTATTCATTTCCTTTCGAAAAATATTATAACTTAATTATAAACTACTCTTTACAAAAAATAAAGACTTTTTTTATAAAAATATACTTGACTTTCATGAAAAATAAGTTTATAATGAATTTGTATTTATATAAATGTAAATATTACTTTACAATTAAATAAAAGGAGATATTTAAATGGAAACAAATTTAAAAGTTTTGTTAGCTAAAAAAAATATTACTATTGAAGAGTTATCGAAAGAGATAAACATTTCAAAAGTAACTTTATATAAACTAGCAAATGGTAAACTTTTAAAACCAAAATATGAGACATTAAAAAAAGTATCAGATTTCTTTAATGTCTCAGTAGATGATTTCCTAAAAAAGGAAACTATTTAAAAAAACCTTTCAAGTATCTAACGACCAAATCAGACTACTTAAAAGGTTTGAGAGAAGTACTTGGGAAAAGTACTTACTTTCATTATACCACAAGAAAGGAAATTTCTAAAATGGATAATAAAGAATTATACATAAACAGCTTATGCTTTACAGTAGTATTCTTTCCACTAGTAACAGCATTAATATATACTGCTGCTTTGCTAATGGATAACATATTTTATTAAAGGAGAGTGAGTATATGTTCAGTGAAGATTTTGAACAACAAGTGATAAAAGCAGTTCGTGAAATTGTAAAAGACATCTTGAAAGACGAAATCAAGCAAGATAGACGTTACAACCAAACAGAACTATGTGAAAACTTAGGTATAGGGGTTGATACCCTATCAGAACTTAATAAACGAGGTTTAAGACCTACCAAAGTTGGTAGACAATACATTTACTTAGAAAGTGAAGTAAATAAATTCTTGAAAGAGAATACAATTTAAAATTTAAAAATTCTAGCACATATCGAAGAAAAATAGAGTCAGTTATTACACTGCTACTTAAAATTAAAATGAAATGGAGATAATAAAAATGAATAAGCAAGAAATAATTAAAAGAGTTGAAGGTATAGAAAAAAGGTTAACAAGTTTACAAATAACAATGGAGTTGTTAGCTAAACATACAGAAGTAATTCAAGTAGTTACAACTGATGATTTAGAAAGTTTAAATCCACCAACCGATGTATTAGTTAAATGTTGGGATAAAGCTATCAATGGTCGTTATTTACTCGAATCAACTAATGATATAGCTTTCAATACATCAGAAGTATTATCGAGTATATGCTATGGAGAACTAGATGAACTAAAAAGCATTATAGAGGATGTGATGGAATTTGATTTATAAACAAACTGGGTACAGAAGCAACGTATTAACCCCCTCTAATACTGACAAGACGGCTTTAGAGGTCATTGCTAATACTTTTGTACCTACCATTGAACAAGAAACTAATATTAATGGTTACAAGGCTAAAGAGATGCTGTATTTCATTAGTGGAGAGATAACACCGAATGAAGACGGGAGTTATACAAGGAATGATAATAATTTAAAATCAAGAGATCTTATTGTTATCGATATTGAAGATACAGGGCTAACCTCCGAAAAGGTACAAGCCATCATACAAGAGAGATTATCAAGTTATAAATACCTTTTGTACTCAAGCATCTCACATAAGCCAAATAACCCACGTTTAAGGCTTGTAATTGAACCAGATAGAGAAATACTCAAAGAAGAGTACAAAACGACCATACAGCATATTATGGCGTTGTTAGAACTAAATTATGATAGGAGTAGTTCCACATGGTCTCAATTACAAGGCTTACCAATTGCAGTACGTGATAATGAGCATATATTTATAAAAAAACTAGATGGCTTACCCTATCCAGTTCAAAAAGCTAGTAAGGAAAAACAAGTTGTTGCAACATATACCAGCGATCCTATTCAAGCATTTACCAAAGTATCTCATGATGAAGCAATTTTAATTATGGAAAAATATATTGAGAATGAACAAGGTAAATTACAAAAAAGAAATGATTATTATCTATCTTGTTTAACAACAATTGCTAAAAGTGTTGTTAGTGGAGAGCTGGATTATGAAACAGCTATTGACTGTATAGAATTGTTAGCTTTAAATAATGAGTCTTGGAAGTTAGACAATATAAATGAGCTTAATGGAGAAATACAGCGTGCTAATGGAAATATTGATTATTTCAAGAATAAGTACACTTTCCTAAGTAAGTTCAAGAAAACTCAACAAAAAATAAAGCTAACTAATGCAGTTAATAAAAATGATTTAGTAATAACAACCGATGAGAATGGTAAAGTAATTCAAACATTAGAAAATCTAGAGATAATAATTTTATCTTTAGTTCCTATTGCATACAATGAACTAACTGATGTTATAGAAATAACAGATAAGAATGGTAAAATCAAACCTATAGAAAAACGAGATAAAGAATTACTTAGGATGGATATAGAAAAACAGTTCAAATTTAAAGCTAAATTAGTTGATTTAGATACAGCAATAGTTAGTGCTAGTGATAAATTTAGATACCACCCTATTAAAAATAAAATAGTTACTAAAACGTGGGATGGCAAACCAAGAGCCGAAAGTTTTTTTATAGATGTATTGGGAGTAGAAGATAACCAATACAACCGTGAATGCACTAGAAAATGGTTGTTGGCAAGTCTTACTAGACTATTTGATAATGGGATAAAATTTGATGAAATGATAATACTGCAAGGTGGTCAAGGTATAGGAAAGAGCACGACCTTACAACGTTTATCATTAGGTTATTACACTGATATAACTGAAAAGATAAGCGATGAAGTAACATTCAAGGTATTGAGGACTTGGCTTGTTGAATTATCAGAACTTAGTACCATGGTTAAAACAGATAGCGATACTTTTAAGGCTTGGTTGAGTGCTACAAAAGATACAGTTCGTAAAAGATATGCTACTGATCCAACAGACCACCCTCGTACCTTTGCAGTACTGGGAACTACTAACAATAAAGAAATTCTAAAGGATAGAACTGGTAATCGTAGATACTGGTTAATGTATTGTGAAAAGGATAGAATTAAGCACTCTATTTGGAGTTTGGATTATGAATACATTTTACAACTATGGAGTGAAGTTTATCAGTGGTACTTAAATAAAGAGTCTTTACTGATATCTGAAGAAACAAAGCAATATATGGAAAACTTGTCTAGTGATGCATTAGAGTATGATCCATTAGAAGAGAAAATAGTTAACATCCTGGATATGTATGTTCCTAAAAACTGGAAGGAAGTTATTAATAACCCCCAAAAAAGGCACAATTATCGTTTTTACGTAAATGAGTATATTACTTTTGGTAATACTAATAATAAATTCCCATTTGAAACAAAAATTTTTGATATTACAACAAGTGAATTGTTATATCTTTCTTGTGATGACGACGAATTCAAATTAGATTTAAGAGGAAATTCTCAAGCAAAAGCGGTTAATAAGATTATGAATAATCTTCCTAATTGGAAAAAAAGTGAGAGTATTAGACGTTCTCACAGTGGTAGAGGGTTGAAAGGATTTAAAAGAAAATTTGTATAACGCTTTTAAAAATAGCATAAAATCAAGCTTTACTCTTTTCACGCTTTATTAAGAAAAAATAAAGCGTACCTTTAAAAATATTGGTATGACTGGCTTCACAAGATTACTTACGCTTTACGCTTTATATATAAATAAAAAGTAATAAGTAGTATAGGTATTATGAGTACGAGATACAGTGTATAAGATTTATATAAGTTTCACGACGAATTCAAAGGTGTAAAGCGTTCGATATACTTCAAAATCAGTTGTACCAAGCATTTGAAGCTAACACCTTTAAATATAATAAAGGCGTAAATAAAGAGTTAAAAGCGTAAAGAACTAAGTTAGAAGGTAAATATTAATGAATAAAGAGAAAATTAAATTAGATTTGCTAAAGTTAATTAAAAATCAAGAGCATACTACATTCATGGATATTGAACAATACTTTGATGCAATAGGTTTCAATTATCACGGAATTACTGAAATAGTAACAGTAAATCATAATGTTATATTATGGAATTATTGGAATATTGAAGCAATAAAAATAGTAAATGAATTGTTAGAGTGTAATTTAATTACAATGTTCAAGACTTATGAAGAACTTTACATTATCAACGGTTTATATACTGGAATACCTGTTTACCAAGGTAAGAAACCTTACAAACAATGGCTGCCAGTAGAATTTAATTAGAGGAGTAATATGTCTTACCTATTAGTGGAGTTTATAAATTAAAATCATATAAACAAGGAGGTACAGACATGTACAAAGTAACCGATATTATCAAGGCCGTAAGCACAACAGATAGCGAAGAGCTATTCAGAGAAATAAGGGAATGGCGTGATATTCTAGAAGATTATGAATTTATTGGCCGTGTTGAATTTTTCAAAAAAGATGGTGAGACTGAGCCATTAATAGCATATTTACATATATGTCAAGAATTATAGAAAGGAGTTAACTTATGCAGTTATCAATAAATCAACAAATCGACCTAGACCTTGTAATCGAGCGTTATCTGGATAATAAGGCCACGGATATCAAAGACCTAGTAAATGGTTACCTAGCTGCTTTAGAAGGCTCAGAACGTGAAATATTGATAACTGTATTTATTTATTTGCAACGTGAGATAAAGTCTAATCATGAAAGAGAAATTATTGAGAAACATAAGGTAAATATATATACCCTACTTTCTCAAAATGGCATCTTGAATGACCAAGAACAAAAGACTACTAAGAAGGTAAATAACGATAAACTCACAATAAATAATTTCACCGAATATCCAACCGATACTAATAAATTAGTAAGGTTGAAAAGATATGAGGACCTTACTAATATCGTTGAGAGTCTATCTGATAAACTTGAATTGTTAGAAGAACTTAAAAATGATCAATCAGAGATCCAGGTATCTGACTATACAAGAGTACAAGTTAAATGCAGTGGTAAAGGATATGATTATAAAAGATTAAGTATTATTTCAGATATTCAAGAAACTGAACGATTAATCAGTCACTATTCTTCTGAATTACAACAAGAGAAAACTTATTTATTAGGTGTATTTGATAAGATACCATGCAACCATACTAGAAAAATATATTACTTACGATACATACTATTAAAACCATGGTATCAGATATCAAAGGATCTAGAAAAGAGTTTGACCTGGTGTACCAAGCAGCATAGTGACTATTTAAAAGTATTAGAGATTGAACCTCCCAACCACGATTAAGGCGTGAAAAAATACATTGAAGAAAGAAAGTGGAATCAATATGTATGAATCGTTTAAAACCAAAGACATAATTAAACATGAACAGGTCTTGAAAGAATATGTCGTTGAAAAAGTCCCCTGTAATTTGGGCGGTTATAAATATTATATCAAGTGTTATAAGTGTGATAATAAATGCTTGAAAATGTATATTAGCGAAGACAAAAAACTTGTATGCAGCACTTGTATAGGACTAAGGAAGGAACAGCTTAATAGAAATAAAAATGATGAGTCAAGATACTATGACTTAATGTTAAAAGAGTGTTATAGGGTTGATAAACTATACGATCCGAATAATGCGTTTAAATTTACATTTCTTGGCTTCCCATTAAAACCGCCACGAATGAACCAGGAGAAGTATTTTAAAGCATTAGAAAAATACTTACATTATAGAAAAAAGTACTATGCGTGCTTACATAAAAAAGAAAAGGAGATATAATTATGTTTAAAGAAAACCAAAACAATATAAATACTAGTAGTGAGATGTCATTACAAGATAAATTAATGAGAAGGATGCTAGACGTTGGAATTGAAGATGATAAGATAATAGCTACACTTTCTGAATTTAAAGAAAAGGAC
>ERZ772972.127-NODE-127-length-25647-cov-10.568146_pt1 | contig 25647 bp, 18 predicted proteins | sample MGYA00580673_ERZ772972 | MGnify/ENA primary metagenome ERZ772972 (study PRJEB29015, sample SAMEA2738051) | human oral metagenome | biome: human oral; feature: human-associated habitat; material: saliva | place: China | collected 2229 ... | reverse complement strand
ACTCGACGACGCGGATGCCCTTCGAGGTCATCGCGAGGCCGCAGTACAGGAGGCCGCGGAAGGGGGTGCCGCGACGCGCCATCTCGGTGATGACGGGCTGGGCCACCTCGTCGACGATGCGCTGGGTGGCTTCCTCGGGGAGCCACGGGAGGGGGCTGTAGGCGCCCATGCCGCCCGTGTTCGGACCCTCGTTGCCGTCGCCCACGCGCTTGAAATCCTGCGCGGGCTGCAGCGGCACGACGGTGGCACCGTCGGCGAAACAGAAGAGGGAGACCTCGGGGCCATCGAGGTAGTCCTCGATGACGACCGTTCCCCCGTCGCGCGACAGGCAGGCGCGCGCATGCTCCGAGGCCTGGGCGCGGTCGGTGGTCACGACGACGCCCTTACCGGCGGCGAGAGCGTCATCCTTCACGACGTAGGGGGCGCCCAGATCGTCGAACGCGGCCTCGACCTCGTCCATTGTGGTGCACGTGAAGGCGCGAGCCGTGGCCACGCCGGCATCATTCATGACCTGCTTCGCGAAAGACTTGGAGGCCTCGAGGCGCGCCGCATCCTTCGTCGGGCCGAAAACGGGGATTCCATAGTCCAGCACGGCATCCGCGACGCCCGCAACGAGCGGGGCCTCGGGGCCGACGACCACAAGGTCGACGTTCTCGGACGTGGCGCGACGGACGACGTCCTTCGGATCGAGGGGATCCATGGTCAGGGAGCGGCCCAGCTGCTCCAACGCGGGGTTACCCGCCTGGACGACAAGCTCCACGGGGTGCTCGGGGGTGGACGTTCGCACAAGCGCACGGGCGATCGCGTGTTCGCGACCCCCGTTACCAACGAGAAGGACCTTCACGATTCAAGCCTATCGGTGTTTGGTGGCCTCTCGGGCCATCGTGGTGTTTTATGGGTGCACGTCACAGCAAATGTGAGACGGGCTTGCGGCCCTCACCAGGCGCCGTTCGGATTGCCGTCGCGTTTCCCATCCTGGGCATCGCGCTGGTTCTGCTGCCGTTCCTTGTTCTGGTCCTGCAGCTGCTCGCGGCGCTCCTTTTGCTCCTGGTCCTCACCCTCGAAGGGGTCCTCGGTCGGGCTGGGCGTGGGCGTCGGATCCGTCTGCTGGTCCTGCTGTTGCTGCTGGTCCTGCGAACCGCTCTGCCCCTCAGACTCCTCCTCGGTCTGCTGCTTCTTGTCCTCGACGCGTTCCTTGTTTTCGTCAGCGGGGTTATTGGATTCGCTGCCAGACTGCTGGCCGGACTGTTCACCCGACTGGTTCTGGTCGCCGGACTGGCCGGAACCACCCGACGCGGTCTGGCACGGCGAGATCGTGTCTTGGGCTTCCTGGTAGACGCTCACCGCGTTACCGGTCGAACCCGAGGAGCGCAGCTTGTCGCCCTGAATCTCCAGTCCGATGGCGAGATTGACGCGCACACGGCACTCGTAGGAGAAGGGCTCGAGGCGACCAGGCTGCACCTCGCGAGCCTTCGGAACGAGCTCGAACGCGGTGCGCAGTTCCTCCACGCCCTCGTCGACGCGGTCCTGACGCACCAGGGTCGTGCCGAGGTTGTAGTGCGCGACCCAGGCCTCGATACCGATGCCCGTCCATGTCCGCTGGCCCTCGTAGCCCGCCTGAGCGGACTCGTAGTCGCCAGCCTTCCACTGGTTCAAAGACGACTGCGACCAGAGCGTCAGGCCAATCAGGTACCCGGCGATCACCAGGGCGATCACAAGAATCGGAATGGAGTACCACAGAGGTCGCAGAGCCCGCGGGGAGCGCTGCACCTTCGGCTTGCCGTTCGTGGCCTGCCCCAGCTGTTCGCGGACCGACGCGTCGACCGGACCACCCTGAAGGGCACCGAAAGGCAGGAGGTCCTCTTCGGGCAGGTTGTTGTTAGAGGGCATGCGAATTCCTCAGCTGTTGAGCGCGCAGCGCCAGGTTGGCGCCCTCCCACGCGAGGAGTCCCCCGAGCAGGAGCGCAAACGGCCAGATGATGTAGCGGTACGTGTCTTTCATGTTGCGCTGTTCGGCAATCTCCGTCGCGCCTTCCAAGATGGTGTTCGCGTGGGATTCGATCGCCGACTTATCGGGCGAGTGCACGTAGTCGACGCCGATGCGCGACGCGACCGACTGGAGGGCCGCCTCGTCGATCTTCGAGATGGCGATCGGGTTGCCAGGCTGGGAGAGGTCGTGAATGTAGCCGTCATCGCCGCCGCTCTGCGCCTCGCTATTGCCCAAGCGCAGCACCTTCATCGGGGCACCCTCCGGGGTGCCGTATCCGATGACAAGGCCACCGTCAACGTACTCCTTCACGCGATCCCAATCTTCCTCACTGCCCGTCGGTGCGGACTTCCAGTGTTCCTGGTTCGAGGTCTCACCGTCGGAGAAGATGAAAACCGCGCGGAGGTTCTGCGGGTGACGTTCCTTATTCTTGGCGAGGAGGGCGGCCAGATCCGCCGCCGGTCGGTTCAGCGAAGAGCCCTGGGAGGACGCGGACAGCTCTCGGTTGAAGCTGTCCATGTACGAGGCCACGGCGGAGGCGTCACTCGTGAGCGGCATGTCCGTGTGGACCGAAGAGTCCCAGGTGAGGATCGAGAAGCGAGATCCCGCCAGAGTGTTCATGATGAGCGCGACGTCGTTGCGCACGCCGTCAATGCGAGGCTTGGTACCATCCCAGTCTTCCGCGGCCATGGACCCCGTGCGGTCGATGACGAGGTAGACCTCGAGGGCCGACGAGACTTCGAGGGCCTGGCCGGGGATCGACGGACCGGCACCCATGATGATGACGGTGACAACGATGAACGAGCGTCGGATGATGTCCATGACGCGCTTGCGCGCGGCGCGCTTAGCGGACAGGAACACGAAGGCCGCTGCCACGAGCACGATGAGGAACAGCAGCACCGGGTGGACGACGGGGCGGAAAATCATGTCAGAGCCTCCCGAAAGCAAGCAGACCGAGCAGGGACAGGACGCCGACAATGGTCCAGCCGAGGGCGGCGCCCGGGCGGTCGGTTTCCACGAGCTTACCCGCGGAATCGAGCTCTTCCTTTTGCTCGGATTCGATCTGTCGGACGACGTCATCGACCGCGGAGGGGGACGAGGCGTCGTAGAAGTCGCCGCCGGTGGACTTGACCTGGTCCTGCAGCTCGACGCCCTCGTCCTTGAGCGCGTACGAGGAGCCCGGATAGAGAACCGAGACGGTCACGCCCTGGCTCTTAGCGAACTCGATGGATTCGGCGAGGTTGTAGATGCCCTCGCCGAACACCTCGTTGTCGGTCGCTAGCAGGATCGTGCGGGAACGCTTCTTATCGGTGTGGTCGAAGCCGAGCACGCAGGATGCGAGGCCATCGCCCACGAGGGAGCCTCGGCGGTCGTCCGGTCCACTGAGCGTCGGCTTCAGGTAAGCCTCGAGCTCATCACTGAAGTAGATCTTATTGCCGACCTGAGTGAAGCCGCGATCGATCTTCTCAGCCATCTCGGTGAGTACATCGTTGGCCATCTCGTAGTCGTCGGTGAGCGGGAACATCGTCATCGAGTAGGCGTTCCACAGCTGCAGCGAGATTCGTTCGCCCTCGAAGTGGGAGATGATCTGCTTAAAGGAGTCGCCGATCTCCGAGTCGTAGGGAAGCATCGATCCGGAGGCATCCAGGCACAGGACAATGTCACGACTCGAGGACTTGTCGTGCTTCATGTAGCGGTCGACGGGCGCACCGGCCGACACCGACGTCGCGATGACGGCGATAAGGAAGCAGACGACGGCCATCGCCAGCGACGAACGAGTGCGGCGCACGAGAGCCTGATACTTGGGCAGGTCGCGCAGGAAGCCGGTGTTGGCCACCCAGCCCTTCTTGCCCGAACGCTCGCCGGCTCGGCGTGCGAGCATCCACCCGACGACGGTCGCCACCACGACGACCAGCAGGACGACGGGAATAAGCCACCCAAACCTCATACGTTCACCGCCTCCACAGCCATGGTCAGTACGCGGGTGACAGCCTCGTGCGAGGGCTGCCCCTGCGGGATGTTGTCGCCCGTGAAACTGGGGACTTCACACGCCTGAAGAATGTCCGCCAAGCCCGGCCACACCGGGACGAGCTCGCGCACCTCGGACACGGTCGCCACCTCGAGATCGCGGCCCGTTCGCTCCGTGCCGAGGGCACGCATCAGGCCGGCGAGGGCGAGGTGCACTCCGCGGGCATCCAGGTCGCCGTCGGCGTAGCGATCCGCGATCTGATCAATGAAAGTCAGGTACTTCTTGCGGCGCGCGTCCGTGATCGTCTGCAGCTCCATGACCTCGCCGATGCGCGAGGTCCACCAACGCCACACGCTGTACAGGATCCACCCGATGACGCCAACGACGATTGCGAGGCCGAGGACCCACATCCAGTTCGGGTAGACGACGGGATCCAGCAAGTAGTCTTTGAGTTCACCGGACATGTGCGCCCCTTTCGAGAGCGCGCATCAGGGCGCGCGGAACTTCTTCACTGGACGAGACATCCACGTGGATGACCCCTCTCTTATCGAGCATCTGGGTCACGGCAGTCCGTCGCATCTCCATCACGTTGGCGGCTTCGCCTGAGAGCTGGTTGTCGCGCAGCAGGAAGTCGGGCAACGGGCCCTCGTTCACGTCAACGACGTCCGTTCCCTTGTCCAGGGACGTCGGATCGATGTCGGCGACGCAGATCTGCATGACCTGGTGGCGCACCGACAGCGACTTGATGAGGTCGTCGGAGACGCGCGTGGGCTCGGGCTGCGTCGCGTCCGTGACGATCACGATGAGGCTTCGACGCTGGGTGACGGTTCGGGCGCGCGCCAGGAGCTTGGGCACGTCCGAGTGAGGCGAGGACAGGGTGATGTCCTCCTCGATACGACGCATCACGGTCTCGGCGTGGGCGTTACCCGAGCGGGCAGGCATGAAGCGCACGCGCTCGGAATCCCCCGCGACGAGGCCAATCTGATCTCCTCGGGCGACGCTCAGCCAGGCGATGGCCTCACACGCCGTCAGGGCTATCTCTTCCTTTGTTTCACCGGAGGGAGCCAACGCACCCATCTCGCGTCCGGTGTCAACGACGAGCATGACCTGCAGGTTCGCGGTTGCCTCGCGCCGCTTGATGACCGGCGAGCCCGTGCGCACGGTTGCCGGCCAGTCGATGGAACGCACGTCGTCGCCCGCCTGATAGGGAGCCAAGTCCAGGAACTCCCATCCGCGACCGTGCCGCAGCGCGGAGTGCTGACCGTCCATGATGGACAGCAGCTTGCGCAAGACGGGCAGCTGAATACGCGAAGAGAGCGAGTGGATCTCGCGCGAACGTACAGGCATAGCGTTCCTCTAGAAAGTCGACTGGCGTGTGGGACCGTGGATGCTTTACGGAACGGGCACCGCGTTGAACACGGCGTCGATGAGGGCTTCGATGGACACGTTGTCGGCGAGAGCATCGAACGTGCGGATGATGCGGTGGCGCAGGATGCCGTAGCGCATTTCTTTGATGTCGTCGGGCATCACGTGGTTACGACCGGCCATGAGGGCAATGGCCTGGGAAATCTGCATGAGCGCGATGCCGCCACGCGGGGAGGCACCGACGCGTACGTGGTTGTTCCAGCCGGGCAGCGGGTTGGGGCCCGCGCCTCGGGTCGTGTTGACGATGTCGACGATGTACGCCTTGAGGGTCTCGTGGACGAACACGCGACGGCAGGCGTCCTGCAGCGTGAGCACGTCGGCGAGGGTGATCGGCGCGGCCGAGGACTGGGCTTTGATCTGGCCATTGTCGATACGCGTGAGAACTTCGAGTTCCTCGACGGGCGTCGGGTAGGTGATGACCTCCTTGAGGAGGAAACGGTCCATCTGCGCCTCGGGCAGCACGTAGGTGCCCTCTTCTTCGATGGGGTTCTGGGTGGCCATGACCATGAAGGGGTTGGGCAGCTTGTGGTTGATGCCGCCGATGGTGGTCTGGCGTTCCTGCATGGCCTCGAGCATGGCGGACTGTGTCTTGGCGGAGGAGCGGTTGATCTCGTCCAGGAGCACCATGTTCGCGTGTACGGGGCCCAGCTGGGTGACCATTTCGCCGCGTTCCTGGTTCCAGATCTGGGAGCCGACGATGTCGTTGGGCATCAGATCGGGGGTGCACTGGATGCGGTGGAAACTACCGGACACTGCGGACGCCAGGGTCTGTGCGGCCGTCGTCTTTGCCAGGCCGGGCACGGATTCGACCAGGACGTGGCCGCCGGCGAGCAGCGAGGCTGTCAGCGCGCGGCGCAGGCCATCCTGGCCGACGACGGTGTACTGAAAGATGGTGGTCATGCGATCGAGCAGGCTCTTGGCGTGTGCCAGCTCGTCGTCCGTCAAGTAGTTGGGCACGGGGTTCTCCTTGCGTGCGCGGTCGGATGCTGTTCCAGTGTAGCCCGCCCGCCGTACTCGCACGCAATCTGGTCAGTTTTAGGTTTGCCAGGTACGAGGCCGTGGCTGGGCTTTCGGCCTTGTGACGGCGCGTGAACACTCCGGCATGTCAGGCTTGTCGACCGTCGGCTGACTCCGGCCGATGCGCCACGTTTCAGCTTGTTCGGCGCCGCGCCCAGGTGATTCCCACCGCCGCGGCCAGGAGGAGGAGCGCGGCACCCGCGCCCACGGCGATGACGAGGCCGCGCGAAGAAGCAGACGAGGACTCGGAAGCGGCGGCCTCAGTGGTGGCGCCCGAGGCTGGCTCCTCGGCCTGCGGGGGCGTGGGTGTGATGGTGAAGGGATTGACCGGTGCGGGCAGGTCAATGAAGGGCCCGACGGTGCCCCGCTCGAAATCAAAGAACGCCTGCTCGGCGTCGCCCTCCAGGAGCGGCTCATCCGTCGTTGGCAAAGTGTCGCCTTTGTCAGGCCTCCACTGACAATAAGACAGGTGACCAACAAGGAGGGGATCATCCAAGTGCGCTATCCAGGGCTCGGCATTGCAATGGGCGTTATTGATCGAGGTGAACCTGACTTCCAACTCGGTAATACTCGCGTCCTCAAACGAATCAACGATCTGGGTCAGATACGTCATAGGGGCACGCACCTGCACATGTCCCGCCTCATCCAGGGAATAAAACGCGTGACGAGCCTCCCCCAAATAATACGCATCCAGATTGCAAAAAACACCCCTCGACTCGACCTTTACGAAATAGTCCGGGGCACTACCCGACCAAAACGTATCAGCCAGAAACTGACAGTCCTCCTGCGCGAACTTCTCTCCCTGACTTTTCTCACCGTAGAAAGCCATCCCCATATGGATGGACCACTGATACGTCCCATCAGGAGTCTTAATTGTGGTCGGCTCCACCACCGCCCTAATAATCTTCACGACATGACCGGGCAACACAGGCGTCTCGGGCGACGCAGCAACAGGAACACTAGGGGTGGGAAGCGGATCACCAACCGACGCAGGCACCCCTGCGCCCATCACGCACGCGCCAACCGCAACCACACACGCCACCCACCGGGCCACGACACGACGACAACGTCCCCGTAACACCATCACATTCATCCTCCCTCAGATCCAACACAGACAACGGCACACGCGCCAAGCGTCAGAAGTCCAGATCTGGCGGAATCTGAGGCGAACCGGTCGCATCCCCTTCCCAGATCGCCTTCATCTCCTCAGACACATACGAGGACGGGATAGTCTTAAGGGTCGCCTCCAGATTCGCCTGCGCATCCTCATCCCCAGCCTCAAGATCCTTGACAGCTTTATCTAACGCCTTCGCAAATGCGCGAACATTGGCAGCCATCGCATTCAGCGCGGTGATCTCCTGGTTCAGGTAGGACGTGTAGCGCGCCTGAAAGGCCACAGGCCCCTCCTCCACGCCCCACTTGCCCTCCGTCTGAACATCCACATTTTCCTGCAATTTTCTGGCGGCGTTCTCTAACTTCGCTGCCACGCAATCGTCATCCTCACTCAGGGCTGCGATCCAGCTCTTCCACTTGTAGTAGTTGACTTCCATGTTCGCAGGAACATTCTCGGCACCCATGACAACTCCTCATTGACAGGCATGATCGTGATGGTTCGAGCCTACCAGATGACAGGAAATGACAGAAGAGTCTTTCACAGCGCCACGCTAGCGCCGCTGGCGCAGGTCCACAACGGAAATGAGGCGTTCACCCAACAGCAGCTGACTGTTCATGGGAAGCTCGATGGGCTGGCCGGGAACCAGGGTGTGGGTCTGCCCGTTGGGGGAACGGGCGCGCGTCCCGTTCGCCGAGTTAAGGTCTTCGATCGTAATGCCGCCCTCGGAGGGGGCGATGCGCACGTGCGTACGCGAAAGCGAGCGCGTCTGATCCTCCACGGGGATCGGGGAGTCCGTGGCGCGCTGCGGCGAGGGCGCGCGGCCGAGCACGATCGTGCGGTTGACGGGGATTGACTGGCCCGTGTCGAGCAGGAGTGCGGCGTAGGACGCGCTCGCCGGCGCCGAGGCCGTGGTGCTGTTGGTCGCTGTGGCAGCAGGTTTCGGTGCGGTCGTGGGGAGAGCGGTCGTGGGGACAGCGGGCTCCGGCGGGCGAGGGGCTTCGACCTCGGCGGGAGGCGCCTCGGCGCTCGCCTCTCGAGCGAGGGGTTGCGGCATGGGTGCGGAGAAGCGCGCGGTCGGTGCCGGGGGTGCAACGGGAGCCTTCGGGGCCTGCTTCTCCTGAACCGGCCTCGGCGTGGGTATCGGTGCCCCGATGGGAGCCTTCGGGGCCTGCGTCTCGCGAGCCCACGCAGGCGTCGGTGCCGGTGCCGTGGCTGGCGCCTTGGGCATCGCCTCCTCTTGGACGGGCGCCGCGGCAGGCACCTCCTGGACGGGGGCGGGAATCTGTGGGCCGGGCACGTACGGCACTGACGAGGCCGGGGCCGGGGCAGGCCACGCGCGTGAGCTCGCCGGGGCGCTGGGCTTGGGCAGTTCAACGCTGGGCTGGGGCAGCTCGACGCGGGGCTGTGCGCTTGCCGGTGACTCGCTGGAGTGGCTGATCGGTGCCGAGGGAATGTCGGTCACGGAGGAGAAACTCGTATGGCCCTCGGCGATGCCTGCACCCGCCTTGCCGTAGGGGCTGGGCGCCGCCACGGCCTCGTCGATTGTGTCCTCCGGTACGAAGGTCACGCACTGAAGTGAGAACAGTTTCGCCATCCACGACCCGCGTTGGCCTCCCAGAAGAACGAAGATGACGGGCAGGGGCGGGATCAGCGAGGACAGAGCCGTCAGGATGACATACCCCGCGGACACCATCAGCGAGGGGGACAATTGTGACGAACCAGCGCGCACCAGCGCGCAACGCGCCAGGAAGGCGCCCACCGAACGACCATGCAGTGCGATCAGAATGGCCTGGAGGGCAACGTATTCGACGATGGTCGTCACGACGATGGCAACGTTGCCGTGTGACAGGGCCGAGGCGACGGCACCGAACAGCGCGGCGCCGACGATATCGATGAGGAGCGCAGCAACGCGCTTGCCGGAGGATGCGGGGACGGCAACGAGGTCGGGTGATGTGGCTGTCATAGTACCTTCCGCCAAACGAGATCGAAAAGTCCTGACCCGTAGGTCGCGGCTGGTAGGAGCAACGTGAGTGAAAGCCCCTGGATGATGTCGATGATTCTGCCGACCAGGGCGGAGGGCTCGCGGCCCGAGCGGATGAGCGCCACGACGGGCACGATCACAGCCAGTAGGCACAGGGAGAGAGGCAGGATGACGTGCTGCGCGAACGTCAGCGTCGGTGCCGACGACTCGCCCGTGGAACGCAGGAGGTAGCGGTCCCAACCGGGCGCGAAGAAAAGCGTCACCCAGATCGCGAGCGCCGCGAGACGAGGCGCGTAATGCGTCAGCCGGTCGCGCTTCGAACGCGCGTTGGTGACCAGGGCGAGGATCGCGAGGAGGCACAGCGCGAGCGTGGCGTAGCCGGCGTAGGGTGTCTCCTCGCCGACCGGCATCTGGTAGGCGGTCAACAGGCCGGAGATGAGCGCAACGATGGTCGCGTTCCACAGGATCGTGCGGGAGCGGTCGTACGCTTCCGCCAGCGTCTTGTTGACGCGCAGCGGCGTGATTCGCGATGGTGGCTGCAGGACGGTGAGGCGAATGGAGGGGAGGCGCTTCATGACCAGCGGCAGGTCGAGCACCTGGTGGTCGGGGACCTGGAGGGCCAGGTGAGGAGACAGTGAGACGAAGAAAATCGACGCGGTGAAGATCAACGGAGCGAAGCGGATGCTGCTCAGTGCGCTGAGGGACGCGACCGTGACGGTCACGGCAATCAGTGCGAAACACTGGACGTTGACGCGCGCGCTCGGCGTGGGCCTGGCGAAAAGAACGAGGCTGGCGACGATCAGGCAGGACCAGGTGACGATGACGGGCAGCAGGGTAGGTGAGCCGGGTAGGGGAGTGGCTGCGACGCCGACGCTCACCCCGGCGGCGGTGCAACAGGTGACGAGGACGAAGCCGCGCGCTGCGTTGCTCGGGGCCAGGAGCGGGCACGACCAGATGAGTGCGCACACGATCCCCAGGCCCAGGCGTCCCCACGTGTCAGTCGCGAGCGAGGGGAGCATGTCGTAGCCGTCGCGATACAGGGCGAGCACGGGCAGGAGGACGCCGAGGAGAGACACGACGGAGGCAACGAATACGAAGGCCGTGGCTGTGAGCGCCGGCCGGAAGCGCCGGTTGTTTCTGGAACGTTGGTCGTCCGCGACGGCTTGGGCCGATTCCTGCGTGCCGACGATGGTGATGACCGAACCGGAGGGAATGTCTCGTCCGATGACAGCACCGAGCTCGACGGGGCGTCCGCCTCCGAGTGTGAGGCGAGCTGACAGCTTGGTCAGATCAACTTCGATGAGTGCGAGCAGGCCCGCGATCGTCATTCCGACGGGGATGACGTAGTCCTCCCGGTGGGAGCTGCCAACGACGGTAATCGATGCCTGTGTTTGTCCCACGCGAGCCTCCTTTCGTCTCCGACACGGATGACACTCTCAGACAGTATTGTGTCATCAGACGCGGGCTTGGCAAAAGTTCGACTGTGGTCCACGTTAGGATAGCGGGGACTACTGCTACCCGGGTGCGGTGACAAGGGAGGAACGATGGCTGACTCTGAGGATCGCTTGGAGGGCGTACCGGAGATGCCCGAAGGGAAGATTCCCATCCAGGCTCCGCCGAACCAGGCTGAGGCCGCGGGCATCGGTAACGTGCTTGCGATGGTGGTCCCGATGATGGGCTCGATGGGCGTCATGGTGTTCATGGCGATCTCCCAGGCCAGCGGGGGCGCAGGTCAGGGTCGCAACTCGATGATGCTGATGATGGCGGGCGGCATGGTGTTCGCCATGGTCGCCATGGTCGCGTTCAACGTCTATCGGCAGGTCTCCCAGCATCGTCAGAAGGTTCGCACGCTGCGCGGTGAGTACCTGGCGTACCTGTCGGAAACGAGGCAGACGGTCCGTAACGTCGCTGACCGCCAGCGGGCTTTCGTGAACTGGGCTCTTCCCGCGCCCGAGGCCTTGGTTGCGGTGGCGGAACAGGGTGAGCGCGTGTGGGAGCGTGAGCCGGGCGTCGAAATGCTCAATGCGCGAGTTGGCGTGTCTGAGCAGAGCTTGGCGATGGAGCTGCTGGCTCCCGACTTGCCGCCCATGGCGAACCCGGACATTGTGTGCCTGTCTGCGATGACGCGCTTTGTTGAGACTCACCGCAACCTGGACAGCGTCGCCTTCGGTGTTCCCCTGGAGGATTATTCGCATGTCGAGCTGGCGGGCCGCCGCGAGGACACGATCGGCGTCGCGCGGCTGATCATGACGCACCTGGCGACCTTCGTCAGCCCCTCGTACTTGCGTATCGCGGTGCTGTGCTCGCCGGATCGTCTCACGGAGTGGGAGTGGGTCAAGTGGCTCCCTCACGCCGGTTCGACCGTCGAGTCGGACGCCGTGGGCCCCGCCCGCATGGTGGTCACTGAGGACATCGATCTGCTGGACCTCCTCGGCTCCGACGTGACGGATCGGCCGGGCTTTACCCCACGTGGTGATCTGACGCCCTGGCCGCACGTCCTCGTCGTGTGCGACGGCGCTGAGCTGCCCGCCTCAACCCAGATCGGTTCTCGCGACGGCGCTGCCGGCGTGACTGTCGTGAACCTGCACGAGAAGTGGGGGGCGCTGACGAGCCCGTCGACGGTGCGCCTCCTCGTCCACCCCGTGGCGAAAGGACAGACGCGCGGCGTGCTCGAGGTCAACCTTTTCAGTCACCAGGCGATCGTCGGCGAATGGGAGCGGGTGGGGCGCGCTCAGGCCGAGGCCATCGCCCGACGACTGACTCCCTTCGCCATGGGCACCGAGAAGAAAGAGAGCGAGACGCCCGTCGGGCGCTCGGACGTCAAGCGCTCCGTGGACCTCATGGAGCTCCTGCAATTGGGCGACATCCGAGACTACGATCCCGAGCGGGCCTGGGTGCGTCGCGAGGGCAGGAACCGCCTGCGCGTCCCCTTCGGTGTCACCCCCGAAGGCGTCCCCGTCCTGCTCGACATCAAAGAGTCCGCCCAGCAGGGCATGGGCCCCCACGGCCTCCTGATCGGCGCAACCGGTTCGGGTAAGTCGGAGGTCCTTCGTACCCTCGTCTTGGCTCTGGCCCTGACCCACTCGCCCGAGCAGCTCAACTTCGTCCTCGTTGACTTCAAGGGTGGCGCGACCTTCGCGGGCATGTCCGAGATGCCGCACGTGTCCGCCATGATCTCCAACCTCGAGTCCGAGCTGTCCCTGGTGGACCGCATGCAAGACGCGCTCAAGGGCGAGATGGTGCGCCGCCAGGAAGTCCTGCGCGAGGCGGGTAACTACGCCAACGTCACCCAGTATGAGGAGGACCGTATCGCAGGCAAGCATTCCTTCCCCCCGATGCCCGCCCTCTTCCTGATCCTCGACGAGTTCTCCGAGCTGCTCACCGCCAAGCCGGAGTTCGCCGAGCTGTTCGTCGCGATCGGCCGCCTGGGCCGTTCGCTCTCGATCCACCTGCTCCTCGCCTCGCAAAGGCTCGAAACCTCGAGGATGCGCGGCCTTGAGTCTCACCTGTCCTACCGCGTGGGCCTCAAGACCTTCTCAGCCAGCGAGTCCCGCGAGGTTCTGGGCGTGCCGGACGCATACGAGCTCCCCTCGCTGCCCGGCTCCGGCTTCCTCATGCCCGGCACGGACGAACTCATCCGCTTCCGTGCCTCGTACGTCGCGGCCCCGCCGCCGCAGCGAACCGTCGGCTCTACCCAGCTGTCCACGGCTGGAACGCCGGACCGCTCGATCAAGGTCCTGCCCTTCACCCTGGCCCCCGTCCTGACACGCGAAGAGCCCATCGCAGCCCCGGCCTCGTCCGAAGAAGTCATGAGCCTGCCCGGGGACGCCAAGTGGGCAGACATGAGCGAGCTCGACATCGCGGTGGCGAAGATGACCGGTAAGGGCGTACCCGCCCACCAGGTGTGGCTGCCCCCGCTGGACGTGCCCGACACCTTCGACCAGATGATGCCCGACCTCGCACCCGTCGACGGCGTCGGCTTCGTGTCGATGGAGTGGCGCCAGCGCGGCTCCCTCGTCTTCCCGCTGGGCATCAGGGACATCCCGCTTGAACAGCGCCGCGACCTGCTCACCTTCGACCTGTCGGGCGCGGGCGGTAACTTCGCGGTCGTCGGCGGCCCGCTGACCGGCAAATCGATGGCGCTACGCTCCCTCGTCATGTCGCTCTCGCTCATCTACACGCCGCAGGAAGTACAGTTCTACATCATCGACCTGGGCGGTGGAACCTTCGCGTCCTTCGCAGACGCCCCCCACGTCGCCGGTATCGCCACGCGCGACACCGGTGAAGTCCTCCCCCGAATCCTCGCCGAGGTCCAAGGCATTATCGAGGATCGCGCGCGCTATTTCCAGCAGCACAAGATCGACTCGATCGAGACCTACCGGCGCGGTCGCGCCCAGGGGCTCTACGACGACGGATACGGCGACGTGTTCCTCGTTGTCGACAACTGGGCCTCCCTCAAGGCCGACTTCGACGACCTCGACATGCGGATCGGTCGCATGCTCAACACCGCCCTGACATTCGGTGTGCACCTCGTGGCCGCAACGCCTCGCTGGAGTGACTTCCGCATGCAGATCGTTGACATGCTCGGTTCGAAGCTCGAACTCAAGATCGGCGACTTCCGCGACTCCGTGCTGGACCGCAACGTGCAGAAGCAGATCCCGGACGCTCGGCCGGGCCGAGGAGTGTGCGCGTCCAAGCACCACGTCCTCATCGCCTTGCCCCGCGCGGACGGCGAGGCGGACCCGGCGACCGTCAGCGAAGGCGTGGTCACCACGATTGAGCAGATCCGCGCGGCGCTGCCCGCCGGCCCCGGCCCCAAGCTTCGCCTCCTGCCGACCAAGGTCACTGCCGAGGAGATCGCGCAGCTGCCCGGCGCGCTCGCCCCGGTGCAGGGCCGAGCCCCCGCTCTCATTCTCGGTGTCGAAGAATCGCGACTCGGGGCGTTCCGCTTCGACCCGAACTCCGAGCACCACCTCTACCTCTTCGGCGACTCCAAGTCCGGCAAGACAACGTTCCTGCGCTCCCTTGCACGCGAAATCGTGGCCAGGAATACGCCCCAGGAAGCGCAACTCATCGTCGTCGACCGGCGCCGCTCCTCCCTCGGCGCCATTCCGAAGGAGTACCTGGCCGCCTACCTGACGACGAACGAGTCTGTCGCAAGAGATATGGCTGAGTTCGTGGCGTTCCTGAAGGAACGTCTACCCGGCGACGACGTGACCCCCGAACAGCTCGCGAATCGAAGCTGGTGGAAGGGACCAGAGTTCTGGGTCCTCGTCGACGACTACGACCTCGTCGTGACCTCCGAGGGTAATCCGCTCGCGGCGCTACAGCCGCTGCTGGCCCAGGCGGGTGATGTTGGTCTCCACCTGGTTATCGCGAGGCGGATGGGTGGCGCCTCTCAGGCCCTGTACGAGCGCGTCCTGCGTTCCCTCATTGACCTCGGGTCGACAGGCATCATGTTGTCCGGTAACCCGGACGAAGGTCAGGTTATCGGGCGTGTGAGGCCGGTCCGCGCACTGCCCGGTCGAGCGATCGTCGTCTCGCGCGAGGCGGGCACCTTCCGCGCTCAGCTCGCCTGGTCTGATCCCGTTCGATAGCGCGTAACCATTTCTGGCTCGCGTGTAGAATAACGGTGTTACGCGTTATCCCACGCGCCCAACGCAGCGAGAAAGACGAAGGTAGATGGCTCAGGGTGAACATGCTGAGCGCGCCCCACTATCGTGGGGCGCGTCGACTGACATCGGTCCCGTCCGCTCCGAAAATGAAGACTCCTGGCTGGCGGTTTCGCCCGTCTTCGCGGTCGCCGATGGAATGGGTGGCCACCTCGGCGGCGCCCAGGCCTCGTCGAAGGCAGTCATCACTCTGCGGCAGTTCCTGAGCCCCGAGCGCCTCGGAAACCGCCCCGTCGACCTGGTCGACCTCTCCGTCGCCATCGACGCGGCGGCCACCGCCGTCGCCGGCCTGGCGCCCGTCGATAACCCGATGGGCGCGCCCGGCACCACCCTGTCCGGCCTCATGGTCCTGTGGACCCCCGAAGGCCCCTACTGGCTCTCCTTCAACGTCGGCGACTCGCGCGCCTACGTCGTGGGCCCCGGCGGGATCCGTCAGCTCACCCACGACCACTCCGCCTTGCAGGAAGCCCGCGACCTGGCCGCCACTTCCGGCGCGCCGCAGGTGATTCCCCCGGCCAACGTCGTCACCAAGGCCCTGGGAGCCGGACAATCCGGCAGCGTCAAAGCGGATTACACGATCATGCCCCTCGAAGAGGGCGATCGCGCCGTCATCTGTACAGATGGCGTGCACGGGGTCCTGCAAGACTCCCAGATCCACGCGATCGTCGCCGCTGGCAACGGTCCGCAGGGAACCGCCGATGTCCTCGTGAAAGCCAGCCTCGAAGCCGGCACTCGTGACAACTCAACTGCGGTTGTAGTCTACGCAGGAACCCAATCACGAGTAACATTGACAACGAATGTCATGAATCGAATGATTCAACCAGTACGTCCGGCGTCGATTCAGACAGCGCGCCGGGTTCCTCGTAGAGAAGGCAGTGACTGATGCTTCAGATTGGACGCTTCTTGTGTCGCGGACAGGGCGCGATGCTCGTCACCGGACCCCTCGGTGCCGCGTTGGTGCCGCTCGAATTTGCGGACTCCGCGGCTGATGTCGTGTGGGGACGAGCCGACACGCAGGCGTGGCTCTCCCACGTGCAGGCCGAGCAGGGCGACGTCCTGCTCCTGGACTGCGCCGGCGAACAGCCCTACTTGACAGTCCTCGGTAACATCCAGCTGCGCATGCGCGCCGCAGGACAGATCACCGAGCAGGTGTGGACCGACCCGATCTGGGCCTGGCCCTTCAACCCCGGTGAGTGGCAGACCTTCGAGGCGAGCATCAACGAGGGCGACGAGATCACGTGGATGGTCCCCGCCGCCGACCGCGTCGAGGCCGCCGAGATTCGCATCGGCCGCGCCCTGGACGAGGTCGAGGCCCTGGCTTCCCTGCCCGTCGACACGATGGGCTTCCTCATCAACCCCGACATTCCCGACCACGAGCGCCGCGCCCGCCGCGACGCCCGCGAGGAGCTGCCCGAGCCGACCACCACGCACACGTCGTCGGTCGACCTGGCCGCTGTCGAGGCTCAGTTCCTTGCAGCCACCTCCAACGGTCCCGTCTCGCTGACGCCCACCGCGCGCACCGCCGCGCCTGAGCAGGTCGAGGCCACGGATGCGGTTGAGGACGCCGCTGAGAATGAGGTCGAGCAGACCTCGAGCGAGCTCTACGTCGTCGCCGACGCCGTCGAGCCGCCGGTCAACACCGCCGCGTCGACCGAGCGCCTGGCCGCCTACTCGGAGTCCACCTCGTTCGAGCCCGAACCCGAGCCTGCTCCCGAACCCGAGGTTGAGCCCGCTCCCGCTCCTGAGGCTGAGCCCGAGCCCGAGGTTGAGCCCGCTCCTGCTCCTGCGCCGGAGCCTGAGGCTGAGCCCGCTCCCGAGCCGGAGCCCGCTCCCGAGATGGCGCCTGAGCCGCCCGCTGCGCCCGAGGCCATGAGCGCCGCCGGACTGGCCGACCTGGGTGCCGAGACCGACACCGAGGCCACGATCCTGCGCCTCGCGCCCGTCAACGCCGGCCCGGCCGCCCCCGTCGCCTTCCTGATCCACGGCGGCACCGTGCCCGTCGAGGTCTCGCGCGACGTCGTCATCGGCCGCGACCCCGACGCCCGCGCCCTGACCGGCCGCCCCGTGGCGACCGTGCTGCGCGTGCCCAGCCCGGCCACCGAGATCTCGCGTTCGCACTGCGCCGTCATGATGACGACGCCCGGCTCGTGGGCCCTCATGGACCTGGGCAGCGCCAACGGCACCGTCCTGCGCCACGCTGACGGATCCTTCCAGGACGTCACCCCCATGGTGACGATCGCACTGAACGACGGCGACCTCATCGACGTCGGCGAGGGAACCACCATCGAGTTCCGCGTGCGCTGACGCCACATGCGCCTTGTCTGTGGGGTGGACCTGTTGGTCCACCCCACAGGTGTATGTACTAGGCTGTCTTATGTTGACCGTTTGGAGGTTGGGGGCACCGATGCCCTCGGCGGCTGATTGGGCATGCGAGAGGGAGTGAGTTCATGAAGAACCGCGTGTGGATGATCGTTGTCCTCGTGTGTGTGTTCGTTGTGATGCCGGTGGTGGGTGGCCTCGTGTATCTGTCGCGCACGAGTGCGCAGGACGCCGCTCGCTACTACGCCGAGGCGATCGCCCAGGGGCGCTTCGAGGACGCGATGGCTATGGAAACGGACAAGGCTTCTGGCATCGTGGAGCCCGAGAACGTCGATTTGCGGCGAGGCCAGATTGCCGTTCCCTCCAGTGTGACGAGCGTGTCGCTCGTGGGCGTTGCGCAACAGGATGGAAGCCAGGCCGTCAGAATCGGCTTGAACGTCAATGGATACGTCACGACCCGCACAATTACCCTGCGTCCCGATGCCTCTCGACGTGGCTTGCTGGGCGCGTGGAAAGTGACTGAGGGGCTGGCTACCAAGTATCCGCTCAGCATGGAGGGGTACTCCTCTGAGGTGAGCGTCGGAGGTATGACGCTCGGCGCAGTGAGTGAGAAAGGTAGCGACGGCACGGTTATCCCGCTGACGGTGCCAACTGAGGGACTGTGGCACAGGGGCAGCAGCAGCGTCGTCTTCGTCGCGTATCCGGGAGTGTACCCGGTGGAGGTGACCACGGTCGGCGAGGGGACCGAAGTGCTCGTCGATTCCTCGGTGGGGGCGCAGACTATCGCCTTCACACGGGGGCTTCTGAACCACAGGCTCGAGGTCCCTCTCGATGAGGAGACGGAAGCGTGGCAGGAGGAACAATTCGAGTCCCTCGCGGTCGCTTGTGTGAAGGGTGAGAAGCCGGAAGGCGTCGTGTGCCCGGGCATAGAGGTATCGGGTGTTGAGTCGGTCTACTTTGGTGGGGCGTCCAGGGAATTTGGGCGCCTTAGGAGCTGGGGCGTCAATGTAGAAACAGCCGACGAACGCGTGCTTCTGAATGTCATCAACGAGGTGTGCTTCGACGATGCGGGTGAGGCCCACACGGTGTTGTTCCTCGACGAGAGTAACCGCTATCGGAGGAAGAAGTGACGAGGGGGTACGTGACAATGCTGCGTAAGAGTTGGTCCCCGAAGAATCGCGCGCGGACCATTGTTGTCCTCGTGTATGTCTTCGTTTTCCTGCCACTGATTGGCTCGGTAAGTTCCCTGGCGAGGACCAGTGCCGAGGCAGCCGTGCGCTACTACGCGGAGGCGATCGCGCAGGGACGTTTCGAAGATGCGCTGAGCGTTGAGACGGACAGAGGTCGCAACGATAGCAGTGTTACGCACGGTTCCGTGGTTGATCTGCGGCGGGCCCAGGTGGCCGCGCCCTCTTCCGTATCCGCTGTGCGGATGTATTCGGGCAGGGATGTGAGGGGGCGTCAGAGAGCCGCTATCGACTTTTCCGTCAACGGTTCCACAGTCACCCGTGAAATCTACGTGGAGGATACGGCTTCTCTCAGGCTGCACGTGGGTCCCTGGCGCATCGCAGAGGGAGCCGCTCGTGAGGAGACAGTGCGCACGGAAGGCTATGCCACCGAGGTAACCGTCGGCGGGGTCTCGCTGGGCTCTGTCGGAGGCACCACGGCTAGCATTTCTATTTCCGCGAGCGACGACCTGTGGCATCCCGATCACCATGACCACGAGGTGTACGCGTACCCGGGCATGTATGTCATCGGCGTGACACAGCTCAGCGAGCACACCGAGTATTCTGTCGACTCCGTCGCGGGAGCCTCCGCGATAGAAATGGGAACTCGTGCACATCATCAGGTCGACATCACCGTGGATGAGGAGACGCACGCATGGCATCAGGAACGCTTCGCTGCTTTGGCAACCGCGTGTCTTCGGGGGGAGAAACCGGAAGAAGCCGTGTGCCACACGCAACAGTACCCTCGAGCCGACTCGATCGACGTCGGTGAGATCAGCGGTGATCAACGCGAAGGACTGCGTGCCCCCTCCATTCAGGTCACGACCGGTAATTATGAAACCACGGTGGGGCTGAAGAGCGAGGTCTGCTTCGATCAGTCGGGTGAGCGCCGTATCGTCTTTAGAAGCTATCGCTAGAACATTCCGGGGCGTGGCTCGCAGAAAGCGAAGGCCCGTTGCAATTGTGTCCGTCGTTTTTGGAGGGTTTCATGAAGAGTCGCGTGCGGATGATCGTCGTCCTCGTGTGTGTGTTCGTTGTGCTGCCGGTGGTGGGTGGCCTCGTGTATTCGTTCAGCGTGAGCGCGGAGGCGGCTGCGCGCTACTACGCCGAGGCGATCGCCCAGGGGCGCTTCGAGGACGCGATGGGCGTGGAGACTGCCGAATTGCTGTCGGAGGTCGGGGAGGTGCCCGATCTGCGCCGTGGCCGCGTGTCGGAGCCCAGCAGCGTGGTGAGCGTTCGGGTGTACGACGCGCGCGATGTACGGGGACGCCAAGGAGCGAGCATTGATTTGTCCGTCAACGGGCGCACGATCACGCGCGAGATTTACCTGGAGCGTGTGGGTGTGCCAAGGCCGCACGTGGGCATGTGGCGCGTCGTCTCTGGCGCTGCGCAGGTGGAGATGGTGCGGGCGTATGGCTACGCCTCCGATGTGAGTGTTGGGGGAGTGTCGTTGGGGGCGCTGGGCGCCTCCGGCGATGGCGGCGCAACCTTCCCGGTTGCCGCCTCGACGGATGGCCTGTGGTACGCGGGTTCTGGCGGCGCGGTCGTCTACGCCTACCCCGGCATCTACGATGTGTCGGTTGCCAAGGTCAGTGAGCATACTCAGGTGGCCGTTGACTCTGTCGTCGGGGCCTCGACTCTCAGTGTTCTCTCCGAGTCGGGAGAGCATCAGATCGATGTCACGCAGGATGAGAGCACTCGCGCCTGGCACGAGGAACAGCTCGGATCCGTCGCCAGCTCGTGCGTCCTGGGTGACGTGCCCGAGGGGGCCGTGTGTTCCAACATGTCGGTTGCGGGAGCCGAGCGGGTGGACGTGGAGGCCCCGACGCGCGACTCCGGTGATCTCCTCGAAGTGTTGGTTGCCGCGTATCGAAACGACGAGGGCATCGCCGCTTTCACCGCGCACAGTAGGGTCTGCTTCGACGAAGAAGGCGAACCGCATATCGTCGTGATCCGTCCTTGAGGGGCTATCGGTTGACGACCTGCGCGGTTGGCAGCTGGCCGGGCGGGCCTCGTCGCTTTCTCGGCTCGCGCAGCTCTCGTGGGGTGGGCCTTCGGGCCTGCCCCACGTCCGTTTCTAGTAGACTCGTGACCACTTGGAAGTCGCGAGCGCGGGCGCTGGCCGCATCCGGGAGGACGCCTGAGAGAGGAAGCGATGTCGTGAAGAAGCGAGTGCGGATGATCGTCGTCCTCGTGTGTGTGTTCGTTGTGCTGCCGGTGGTGGGTGGCCTCGTGTATTCGTTCAGCGTGAGCGCGGAGGCGGCTGCGCGCTACTACGCGGAGGCGATCGCCCAGGGGCGTTTCGAAGATGCCCTGGCGGTTGAGAGCGCCGATGCCGATGCCGATTCCAATGTCGGGCGTGGCGATGCCGTCGATCTGCGGCGACTCCAGCGATCGTCGAGCACTCCAGCGATGAGCGTGGGCGCTGTGTGGGTGCACTCCGAGCTCGACAGGGATGGTCGGCAGGGTGTCAATATCGAGTTCTCAGTGAACGGCCGCTCCGCGACCCGCGTCATCTACATGGAGCGCTCGGGTGTGCCCAAGCCGCACATTGGCTCGTGGAGGGTCGTTTCCAGTGCGGCGCGTAGTGTCGCTGTGTTCGCGGACGGGTACGCCTCAGACCTGTCGATTGCTGGAGTGTCGCTCGGGGACGTCGGAGCGACCAAGGGCAATCAACGGATGATTCCTCCCGTAACAGACGACCTGTGGCACTTCGCTGGCGGCGGCGGTGTAGTGTACGCGTATCCCGGCGTTTACGACATCAGCGTGACCCGGTTCAGTGAAGACACCGAGTACAGTGTCGACTCCGTTCCGTCGGGTGCGACGATCGACTTGTTCGATGCTGACGAACCTCACCAAATCGACATCGTCTTGAACGAGGAAACAAAGGCCTGGCAACAGGAGCAATTCGTGCCTCTTCTGGAATCGTGCATTCGCGGGGAAAGCCCAGAGCAGGCCCTGTGTCCCGATCTTAACGTTGCGGATGTTGAGTCAATTGACGTAGGGGAGGTCAGCGACAGCTTGCCGGGGAGCTTGGCTGCCTACAACATCACGGTCACCACACGGGAGCACCGTATCTGGCTGGACGTGCGTGGCGCGGTCTGCTTCGACGAGGCCGGTGAGCGATACATCGTCTTCACGCTCCTTCAAGAGTGGGTCGACGGCCGACAGGTCAGATAGCTGGACCGGCGAGCCTCGCCGGCGACCTGGCTCCTGTGACGAGTGTGGGGTGGGCCTTGGGGCCCGCCCCACGTCCGTCTGTCCGCCCCCGGTCGTCTGCCCGCCCCAGCTGACCGAACGCCGCGCCCGCCGGCGCCTGCGTGACAGCCTCGCCGATACCCCTGACCAGCCCGCTTGACGCTACTTCCGCGCGAGGAAACGATACCCGACAAGCAACCAAGGCCTCGTCCATGTAAGGACAATCATTATTCTGCGTGTCTTGAAGTGACCTTAGTCCCTTGATACGTGTATCCTTGCCTGTGGTAGTGGCCCGGCGTCGGGCCAATCATCGCAAACACGGAAGTTGAGGACCACGATGGTCAAGTACGTATACGACTTCTCCGAGGGCGACAAGTCCATGAAGGACCTCCTCGGAGGAAAGGGAGCCAACCTCGCCGAGATGACGAAGCTCGGTCTGCCCGTTCCCCCCGGCTTCACGATCACCACCGAGGCATGCCGCGCATACCTCAAGGAGTCGACGGTTCCCGAGTCGCTTGCCACCGAGGTCACCACCGCCCTGCGCGGCGTCGAAGACCAGATGGGCCGCCACCTCGGCGATCCCTCCGACCCGCTCCTCGTCTCCGTGCGAAGCGGCGCCAAGTTCTCCATGCCCGGCATGATGGAAACCGTCCTGAACATCGGCCTCAACGATGAGTCCGTTCTCGGCCTCGCTGCCGTTAGCGGTAACGAGCGCTTCGCGTGGGACTCCTACCGCCGCCTCATCCAGATGTTCGGCAAGACCGTTCTCGACATCGACGGCGACCTCTTCTCCGACGCCCTCGACGAGCTCAAGGCCGAGCGTGGCGTGAAGGGCGACACCGAGCTGACCGCCGAGGACCTCAAGGGCCTCGTCGACACCTTCAAGGGCATCGTCAAGGAACAGACCGGCAAGGACTTCCCGCAGGACCCGCGCACCCAGATGGACATGGGCATCGAGGCCGTGTTCCGCTCCTGGAACACCGAGCGCGCCCGCATCTACCGCCGCCGTGAGCGCATCCCCCACGACCTGGGCACCGCCGTCAACATCTGCACCATGGTGTTCGGCAACATGGGCGAAAACTCCGGCACCGGCGTGTGCTTCACCCGTGACCCCTCCTCCGGCCACTCCGGCGTCTACGGCGACTACCTCGAGAACGCGCAGGGCGAGGACGTCGTTGCGGGCATCCGCAACACGCTGGCCCTGTCCGACCTCGAGCGCATCAACAAGCCCGTCTACGACGAACTGCGCGCCATCATGCGCAAGCTCGAGACCCACTACCGCGACATGTGTGACATCGAGTTCACCGTCGAGCGCGGCAAGCTGTGGATGCTCCAGACCCGCGTCGGCAAGCGCACCGCCGCCGCCGCGTTCCGTATCGCCACCCAGCTCCTGGGCGAAAAGCTCATCACCCGCGACGAGGCCCTGGGCCGCGTCACCGGCGACCAGCTCACCCAGCTGATGTTCCCGCAGTTCGACGCCAAGGCCGAGAAGGAGCTCATCGCTCGCGGCATGGCCGCCTCCCCGGGTGCCGCCGTCGGCAAGATCGCCTTCAACAACGCCCAGGCCGTCGAGGCCGCCGAGAAGGGCATCAAGACCGTCCTCGTGCGTCGCGAGACCAACCCCGATGACCTGCCCGGCATGGTCGCCGCCGAAGGCGTCCTGACCGCTCGCGGTGGCAAGACCTCGCACGCCGCCGTCGTCGCCCGCGGCATGGGCAAGACCTGCGTGTGTGGCGCCGAATCCCTCGTCATCGACGAAGCTGCCGGCACCGTCACCATCGGTGACCTCGTCCTGACCGCCGACGACACCATCGCCATCGACGGCCAGACCGGCGAAATCTTCCGCGGCGAGGTCCCCGTGACCGACTCGCCCGTCACCACCTACCTCGCCGAAGGCCTCGAGGCCGGCCTCGCCGCCGCCGGCGAGGATGCGGGCACCCGCGAGCTCGTCGAGGCCGTCGACAAGCTCCTGTCCCACGCCGACAAGGTCCGCCGCCTGCGCGTGCGCGCCAACGCCGACACCCCCCTCGACTCCAAGCGCGCCATCGCCTTCGGCGCCGAGGGCATCGGCCTGTGCCGCACCGAGCACATGTTCCTGGGCGAGCGCCGCCCGCTCGTCGAGCGCGCGATCCTCTCCGCCCCCGAGTCCGACGAGCGCCAGGCCGCCTTCAACGAGCTCGAGAAGCTCCAGAAGCAGGACTTCCTCGAGATGCTCGAGGTCATGGACGGCAAGGCCATGACCGTGCGCCTCATCGACCCGCCGCTCCACGAGTTCATGCCCGCCCTCATCGAGCTGGAGACGAAGGTCGCCGTCGGCAAGGCCACCGGCACCCTCGACCCCGCCGACGAGGCCATGCTCGTCGAGGTCCGTCGCATGCACGAGCAGAACCCCATGCTGGGCCTGCGCGGCGTGCGCCTGGGCATCTACCTGCCCGGCCTGTTCGCCCTGCAGATGCGCGCCCTGTGCGAGGCTGCCGCCGAGCTCGTGGGCCGCGGCCTCAACCCGCGCCCCGAGATCATGGTCCCGCTCGTCGGCTCCGTGCGTGAGCTCCAGCTCGTGCGCGAGGAAGGCGAAGGCATCATCGCCTCCGTCGCCGAAGCCCACGGCGTGGACCTGTCCGGCGTCTCCATCGGCGCCATGATCGAGCTGCCGCGCGCCGCCATGACGGCCGAGGACCTGGCCGAGGAAGCCGACTTCTTCTCCTTCGGCACCAACGACCTGACGCAGACCGTGTGGGGCTTCTCGCGCGACGACGTCGAAGGCGTGTTCTTCCCGCAGTACATCGAGGCCGGCATCTTCGGCGTCTCCCCCTTCGAGTCCATCGACGTCCACGGCGTGGGCACCCTGGTCTCCGAGGGCGTGCGCCGCGCCCGCTCCACCAAGCCGAACATCAAGCTCGGCGTGTGTGGCGAGCACGGTGGCGACCCGCAGTCGATCCACTTCTTCCACAACGTGGGTGTCGACTACGTGTCCTGCTCCCCGTTCCGCGTCCCCGTCGCCCGCCTCGAGGCTGGCCGCGCCGCGGTCGAGGACCACGTGGACATGACCGCCTGATTGCTGGTGGCGCTGTGCTGAGCACCGCCGAGCGTGACGAGGCCGTGGCCGGGAAACCGGTCGCGGCCTCGTTGTGTCTGGGGTGGGGTGTGCGGGCTCGGCCCGTGGGTTGTGGGGTCTTCCGTTTGAAATACCGGAGTGGTTCCCCAACAATGTCGCACGTAATTCCCCTGCCCATATTTCAAGTTTTGAAATCGGATCGTTGAAATTCCGCGGTCTTTTGGATACCTAAGAAAAGTGAGGGTACCCAAATTACGTGCGACTTTTGGTTAGTTTCGGGGTTGTGTGGTTGTCGGTTGTGGGGTTGTGTGGTTGGCGGGGGGCGCGCCAACAATCAGGCGTTCTGCAATGCTCCCTGCATCGCGAACATCAGGCCCACCATGATCGTGTTATTGAGCGCGTGGAACAGCCACGAGTAGGCCACGCTCTTGCCTGAAAAAACGTACACGAGCGTCAGGACGATGCTGATGGGCAGGTACGAGAAGAAATCCTGCCACTGGTGACAATGCATGTACGCAAACAGCGCCGCTGAGATCGACGCGACGAGCCACGTGGGGGCGTAGGCGCTGAGCTTGCCGATGAGGATGTGGCGGTAGAAAATCTCTTCGACCATGGGCACCCCGATGGCGACGAAGAAGCAGAAGATGAGTCCCGTGCCGCCGTCAAAAATTGCGTTGATGACGG
>ERZ772972.126-NODE-126-length-25724-cov-5.762593_pt1 | contig 25724 bp, 30 predicted proteins | sample MGYA00580673_ERZ772972 | MGnify/ENA primary metagenome ERZ772972 (study PRJEB29015, sample SAMEA2738051) | human oral metagenome | biome: human oral; feature: human-associated habitat; material: saliva | place: China | collected 2229 ... | reverse complement strand
TGAGCCAACAAATCGGAATCTGCAAAGACCAAATGAATGGAAAATACAAGTGGTGTAAGCAAACATAATACCACACTAGCAATGGCAATTTTTTTCTCTAATGTCATAGACATAAATTGTTCCTACATAGTCTAAAGTATCACAATTGATAAAGAAGCTGCGTTGATAATGAGTGTTGAGAAAAATGCTGATTTTGCTGAGCAAGTAAAAATTGCCGGCTTAAAGAGCACTATTAACATTGACAATACAAAGCAAGCGACACACCAAACAGAATATGCAAGCCAGATATATTGGCCACCTGAACCGCCATTTTTTACAGATAAATAAATAGCACATAGATAGCAAATGCAAGCAAAGCTGCCGCTGATACTGCTGCACTACGTAATCTCGTATATAAAATAAACGATGCAATCATTGATCCCCAAAACCAAGCTAGGATACCAAAAAATATCTGAATCCGAACTGAAGTTTCTGCTTCATCCAAATAGGAAGCTACAAATACCAAATAAATGGAAAATGCAAGTGATGTAAGCAAACATAATACCACACTAGCAATCGCAATTTTTTTCTCTAACGTCATGACAACTGCACCTTTCTAAGAGCTTAATTTCTCGACGCTCATATATTAAGTATAAAGTGCGGTCATTTTCGACCGCACTTTTGATTACTTACCTTGTTTATTTTTGTAGTCAGCAATAGCGGCTTTAATTGCGTCTTCAGCTAAAATTGAGCAGTGAACTTTTACCGGTGGTAATTCAAGTTCTTCCGCAATTTGGCTGTTTTTAATTGCGCCAGCTTCATCTAAAGATTTGCCTTTTACCCATTCGGTAATTAAAGAGCTAGAAGCGATTGCTGAACCACAACCATAAGTTTTGAATTTTGCATCTTCAATAATGCCGCTGTCATTTACTTTGATTTGTAACTGCATAACGTCACCACAAGCTGGCGCGCCCACCATGCCGGTTCCCACAGAATTATCTTTTTTGTCCATTGAACCAACATTGCGTGGATTTTCGTAATGATCGATAACTTTTTCGCTGTATGCCATATTCTTTTCCTTTCCTAAATAAGTTGCTATCAGGCGGTCAAGCCGCCTTGAAAATTAGTGGGCTGCCCACTCAATAGTGTTTAAATCAATGCCTTCTTTGAACATATCCCAAAGTGGCGATAATTCACGAAGTTTCGCTACTGCACCATGCATTAAATTAATGGTGTAATCAATTTCTTCTTCAGTGGTCCAACGACCAAGCGTGAAACGAATTGAGCTATGTGCTAATTCATCATTACGACCTAATGCACGTAATACATAAGATGGCTCTAAACTTGCAGACGTACAAGCAGAACCAGAAGATACTGCGATATCACGTAATGCCATCATTAACGACTCACCTTCAACATAGTTAAAGCTGATGTTCAAATTATTCGCTACGCGGTGTTCCATTGAACCATTTACATAGGTTTCTTCAATGTCTTTAAGACCATTGTATAAACGATCGCGCAATGCTCGGATACGTGGAATTTCAGTATCCATTTCTTCTTTTGCAATGCGATAAGCTTCACCCATACCAACAATTTGGTGTACAGGTAATGTACCTGAACGCATACCACGTTCGTGACCACCACCATGGATAATCGCTTCTAAACGAACACGCGGTTTACGGCATACATATAGTGCACCAATCCCTTTTGGTCCGTACAATTTGTGGCTAGACATTGACATCAAATCAACCGGTAATTCAGCAAGATTAATTTCGACTTTACCGACACTTTGGGTCGCATCTACGTGGAAAATTGTTTTGTTTGCACGGCAAAGCTCACCAATTGCTTTAATATCTTGAATCACGCCAATCTCATTATTCACATGCATAATTGACACAACAATTGTGTCTGGACGCAATGCTGCTTTAAATTTCTCAAGATCGATTAAACCATCTTCTTCTGGATCTAAATAAGTGACTTCAAAGCCTTCACGCTCTAACTGACGACAAGTATCCAATACGGCTTTGTGTTCAGTTTTGCAAGTAATAATGTGTTTACCTTTTGTTTGATAAAAGTGCGCTGCACCTTTAATTGCAAGGTTATCTGCTTCTGTTGCGCCAGAAGTAAACACGATCTCACGTGAGTCTGCGCCAATCAAATCCGCAATTTGATTACGTGCAATATCAACGGCTTCTTCAGCTTGCCAGCCAAATTTATGTGAACGAGATGCTGGATTACCGAATACACCATCAATGGTTAAATATTCCATCATTTTTTTAGCCACACGTTCATCAACTGGACATGTTGCTGCATAATCTAAATAAATTGGTAATTTCATTTTCACTCCTAAATAACTACCAAAAATGCCATCATTTTGACCGCACTTTGATCTACTTTCCTATTATTGGTTGACTACAACCAAATCATCAAAATCTTTGTGAGCTTTATGTTTTCCTGATTTTTTCTCTACAAGCTCTGCTAAAGTGATCTGATCTAAAAAATCAGTAATGCGATCACTTAAATCTTGCCATAAAGTATGAGTTAAACATTCAACTCCACCTTTACAATTTCCCTTTCCAAGGCATTTTGTGACATTAATGTTCTCGTTTACGGCAGAGATCACCATACCGATAGAAATTTGATCTGCTGGTAACGCTAAACGATAGCCACCACCCGGACCACGAACGCTTTTTACTAATCCACCACGACGCAATTTTGCAAATAATTGCTCAAGATAAGAAAGTGAAATATTTTGACGTTCTGAGATATCCGCTAAACAAACTGGATCTGTCCCTGCGTGTAATGCGATATCTAAAATTGCGGTAACCGCGTATCGTCCTTTAGATGTAAGTTTCATAAAGCATCCCTATTAATCGTCGTTTGGATAGTTTACATATCTGACTATGATAGTCAATTTTAGTCTTTTTGCAGATTAAGGCGTTTTTCGACCGCACTTAACATTCCACGCAAGATATTTAATTCATTTTTTTCGAGAGAAGAACGGTTATAAAGCCGTCTTAACTTTTGTATAACACCTTGATTTTGAATAAAACCAAGTGATTGATATACCTGTTCCGTATGCGCAAAAAAATACTCCATTTCTTGCGCTGTCGGATAGATATTTTCTATTGTAGAAAGTGTACTTTCCGTTCTTTCTTTAGCTAAAAATGCCATCCGCATTTCATAACTCACTAACTGTACGGCCATCGCTAGATTTAGCGAGGAATATTCAGGGTTAGCGGGAATATTTAAATGATAATGACATTTAAGTAATTCTTCATTTGTAAGCCCAACACGCTCACGACCGAACACAATCGCTACTTGTCCTTGATGAGCACATGCTTTCTCGGCACATTCTCTAGGTTCAATCAACGTACTCTGTAAATGACGCAATCTCGCACTGGTACCAATTACCAAAGAGCAATCTTCTATTGCTTGCTCAAAAGTATCGACAATTTGGGCATTTCGAACGAGGTCATCTGCGCCAGCGGCTAATGCAATAGATTGTTCATCCACCGATTTTGGTGATACTAAATAGAGATTGGATAATCCCATCGTTTTCATCGCACGTGCAGCAGAACCGATGTTCCCACTGTGTGATGTTTCAACCAAAACAATACGAATATTTTGTAACATTTTTATGCCCGACTTAAAGTTGTGGATATTCTACCATAATAACCGCCAAATATAGTCAAGAATTTTGAAAATATTTTAATTTTTTGTAAATTTTTTAACAAACAGGAGAAATAAGATGTTGACTGGTGGGCTGTGAGAGGCTCGAACTCTCGACCGACGGATTAAGAGTCCGCTGCTCTACCAACTGAGCTAACAACCCAACCGGTTAAATAATGATCTGTAAAATAGATGGTGGGTCGTGAAGGATTCGAACCTTCGACCAACGGATTAAAAGTCCGCTGCTCTACCGACTGAGCTAACGACCCACGTCATTTCGTAACAGGTGCGTATAATACCGATTTTATTTTCTGACGCAAGAAAAATCTGAAGAAATTGTGCTAATTGCGTGAATACTCGTCAATTTTTAAGAAAATTTTAGGTAAAGAAAAACGGAGAGCATATTGCTCTCCGTTTTATAAGAATCAAGATTCTCTAAAAATTAGTATGCTAACACTGCACGACGGTTTTTAGAGTATGCTGCTTCATCGTGACCTAACACTGCAGGTTTTTCTTCACCGTAAGAAACAGTTGATACTTTACCAGCGTCAACACCTTTACCAGCTAAGAAACCTTTAACTGCGTCAGCACGACGTTGACCTAAAGCGATGTTGTACTCTGGAGTACCACGTTCGTCAGTGTTACCTTCAACAACAACTTTAGAAGCTGGAGTTGCATTTAAGTATGCTGCGTGAGCATCTAAGATTTGAACGTATTCACCTTCGATGTTGAATTTGTCGAAACCGAAGTAAACGGTGTTGTAACGTTGTTGAAGATCTTCAACAGAGTAACCACCGAAAGTTTGGCCGTTGTTGTTAGCACCGTTGCCTGCTGCATCGTTGTTTGATGAGCTACATGCTGCTAATGCAGCTACTGAACCAGCAACTAATAATGATTTAACAAATTTGTTCATTAGATTTCTCCTCAATGAGTTCTTTTATTTAGTCAAATATGGCGACCAAGCAGGAAATTTCACTTGGCCATTACTTCCTGGAAGACTCGCCTTAAAGCGACCATCTGCAGAAACTAATTGTAACACCTTTCCTAACCCTTGTGTAGAGCTGTAAATAATCATGATACCGTTAGGAGAAATACTTGGGCTTTCACCTAAGAAAGATGTACTTAATACTTCAGAACTACCGCTGGTGAGATCTTGTTTCACCACGTTGTTATTACCGTTGATCATCACAAGTGTTTTACCATCGCTACTGATTTGCGCACTACCGCGGCCACCTACTGGTGACGCACCACCACCGCTTGCGCTCATACGATAAACTTGTGGTGAACCGCTTCTATCTGAAGTAAAGAGAATTGAGCTACCATCTGGAGACCATGATGGTTCTGTATTATTACCCGCACCGCTAGTTAATTGAGTAGGTTTTCCTCCATTTGAGCTCATTACATAGATGTTTAATAAACCATCTTGTGAAGAAGCAAACGCAAGTTTAGAACCGTCTGGAGAGAATGCTGGCGCACCATTATGTCCAGGGAAAGAAGCAACTACTTTACGAGAACCTGAACCTAAGTCTTGTACAACAAGTTGAGATTTTTTGTTCTCAAAAGATACGTAAGCTAAACGTTTACCATCTGGAGACCATGCTGGAGACATAATTGGTTGTGAGCTACGATTTACGATGAATTGATTATAACCATCATAATCTGCTACACGAACTTCATAAGGTTGTGATCCACCATTTTTTTGTACTACATAAGCAATACGCGTTCTAAATGCACCACGAATACCAGTTAATTTTTCAAATACTTCATCACTCACAGTGTGCGCACCGTAACGTAACCATTTGTTTGTCACGGTATAGCTATTTTGTGCAAGTACTGCACCTGGCGTACCTGATGCGCCCACAGTATCAACTAACTGATAAGAAATGTTATAACCACTACCAGTTGAAGTCACTTGACCTACAACAACAGCATCAATACCTAAAGCAGTCCAAGCTTCTGGTTTCACTTCAGCTGCAGTCGTTGGTTGTTGTGGCATTTGGCTTACTGGAATTGGGTTAAATTTACCACTATTACGTAAGTCATCCGCAACAATTTGACCAATATTTTCAGGTGCAGAACCTGCGAAAGGAACAACTGCGATAGGACGAGCCCCATCAACCCCTTCATCGATCACAATTCGAACTTCATCTTCTGCCATTGCTGTGCTTGCAAATGCAAACATCACCACAAATAGCCCCATAACACGTTTGATCAATTTCATTTAATCACCTTATTTTAACGTTGTTATTTTCCTAAAACCGATTATCGAGCATTGATATCAAAATCGATAGTCGGCGCTTTATATTTCTCATAAATAGCATCAGATGGTGCTGCTGGAACTTTTTTCGTTCTAGCTACCGCACTTAATGCTGCTGTACAAATATCATCTGGTCCAGAAACTCGTTGATAACCTAAAATAGTACCATCACGAGCAAGTTGAATTCTAACCACGCAAACTTTTCCAATATAACTTGGATCTTTTAAGAAACGACGTGTAATTTCGCGCTTAATTACGCCTGCGTATTGATCTCCTACTTTGCCACCGTCTCCAGCACCAAGTCCTGCACCACTACCTTGTGTACCGCCTTTATTCGCATTACCGCCTTTAGATGCACTACCACCACCGATGTCACCACCGTTCATGAAATCATCTAAAGCCGCTTGATCTGCTTTACGTTTTGCTGCATCAGCCTTCGCTTTAGCTTCTGCATCCGCTTTAGCTTTTGCTTCTGCCTTCGCTTTTGCTTCTGCATCCGCTTTAGCTTTTGCCTCGGCCTTCGCTTTTGCTTCAGCCTCTGCTTTCGCTTTTGCCTTAGCATCTGCTTCTGCTTTCGCTTTGGCGTCTGCCTCAGCTTTTGCCTTCGCTTTTGCTTCAGCCTCTGCTTTCGCTTTCGCCTCAGCCTTAGCTTTAGCATCTGCTTCTGCCTTTTCTTTCGCTTTTTGAGCTTCTGCTTGCGCCTTCGCTTTTGCCTCTTCTTCAGCCTGTTTAGCGGCTGCCGCTAAACGTTTTGCCTCAGCTTCAGCTTTCAACTTCGCTGCCTCTGCAGCTTGTTTTGCTTTTGCTTCTTCAGCTTGTTTCTGTTTTTCTAACGCCTCTTGACGAGCAAGCTCTTGCTGCTGTTTTTGCTTTTGCTTTTCAATTTCTTGCTGCTTTTGTTTTTCAAGTTCTTTTTGACGTTGAATTTCCTGCTGACGCTTAATCTCTTCTTGTTTCGCAATTTCTTGCTGATTTGGTTCAGGTTCAGGCTCTGGTTTTTTCTCTTCAACTACAGGCTCAGGTTTCTTCTGTTTATCAGTTTGACCTTTTTTCTGTTGTTGAATACGTCCCCATTCCTGTGCTGCGCTGCCAGTATCGACCATCACAGCTCCCATGGCATCACCTTCACCTTCTCCACCACCCATTATTTCAACGGTTTGATAAAGAGAGCTCCAAATCAACAAACCAAACAATGCAAGGTGCATCGCAATAGAGATGACAAACTCATTTGCACGTTTTTTTCGTCGATTATTCTGCACGGTTTTACCTACTTATTCTTAAATTGGGTTGGTCATTAAACCCACAGACTTAATGCCGGCAAGATGTAGTAAATTCAGTGCTTTAATCACTTCTTCATAAGGTACATCTTTTGCTCCGCCCACTAAGAACATTGTGTTATTGTCTTTATCAAATTCTTGTTTTGATAATTGGGTTACCATTTCTTCGTTAAGGCCTTCTTGGCGTTGACCACCAATCGAAATCGAATACTGCCCAACACCTGCTACTTCTAAAATAACCGGTGTTTTATCTTCATTTGATACATTTTGACTTTGCACCGAATCAGGGAGTTCCACTTGAACGCTCTGACTGATAATCGGCGCGGTTGCCATAAAAATTAACACCAAAACTAAAAGAACATCGAGAAATGGCACGATGTTAATTTCAGATTTAATGTCTTTACGCTGACGACGAGCCATAATTTCCTCTAAAACTTCGCTAAAATCCACCGCACTTTTCGTTTTATTTATTAAGTGCGGTCAATTTTTCATTTATTTTTAATGGGGCGCTTTACCAAAAGCTTGACGATGTAAAATTGTGGTGAATTCATCAATGAAGTTACCATAATTTTGTTCAATCGCATTTACACGTAAGCTTAAACGGTTATACGCCATTACAGCTGGAATCGCCGCAAACAAACCGATTGCTGTTGCGATCAAGGCTTCTGCGATACCTGGAGCAACCATTTGTAATGTTGCTTGTTTCGCACCACTTAATGCCATAAATGCGTGCATGATCCCCCAAACGGTACCAAATAAACCGATATATGGACTTACAGAAGCAACTGTTGCTAAGAAAGGTACACGACTTTCAAGCGCTTCTACTTCACGATTCATCGCAAGGTTCATCGCACGAGTCGTACCTTTGATGATTGCTTCTGGTGCATTCGCATTCACTTGTTTTAAGCGAGAGAATTCTTTAAATCCGACAAAGAAAATTTGTTCGCTACCTGTTAATACTTCACGACGATTAGATAAACCATCATAAAGTTTATTTAAATCTTCACCAGACCAGAAACGATCTTCAAAAGTGTTCGCTTCTTTTAACGCGCTCGTCAAAATACGGCTACGTTGAATGATGATTGCCCAAGAAATAATTGAGAACGAAATTAAGATCACAATTACAAGTTGAACAACGATACTCGCTTTTAGAAAAAGATCTAAAAAGTTCAATTCTGCAGTCATTGCATACTCCGAAAAGTTATTTACTTTAAAAATGCCGCTTTTAATTCTTCAGGAATTGCGACAGGTTTCATTTTGCCTAGATCAACACAGGCTACCTTAACAGTAGCCTTTGATAACACCACCGTCTCACGAACTAACCGCTGTTCAAAGAGGATTGTCGCCCCTTTCACTGCCGTTATTTCAGTTTCGACAATAAGATAATCATCCAATTTTGCCGGAATACAATAGTCAATAGACATGGTTTTGACCACAAAAGCGACTTGTTGTTCCTGCAATAATGATTGTTGGGAAAAATTAAGCGTTCTTAAATATTCAGTTCGCGCACGCTCAAAGAAATGTAAGTAACGTGCGTGATACACTACTCCGCCTGCATCCGTGTCCTCATAATAAACACGAACCGGAAAGGTAAAACATTGGTTATTCAAAATAATGCTCAAATTATCAGCCATAACAAGCCGCTTATTTTAGAACCTGTTCATAAGATGTGCAAGATCCAAATAATAATATTTGTCTATCGTTCTTATAATAACCAATGCTGAACAATGGCGATTATTGTGGTGAAATAACCAATAAATGGCAAGAAAACAAGCTGCCATATTGCCCGACGAATATCAAATCCAATGCCGTGGATCCATAAATTAATCAATCCCCAAAAGATTGCGAGAATCCAAGCTGGATGAGCAGTTCGAAGTGCGGTCGAAAATTGACTTAAATTTAAAAAGAAAGCCGCAGTTAAAAATAACGCTAAAATAAACGAAAGGGTTCGCAAGGAACCCTTATTACTTAATTGATAGAGTGAATTAATCATCATTACTCGTCAAATTTACCTGACTTTTCTTTACCAATGGTTAATTTAGCACTCACCATAACTGCAGCCAACACACCCACTACCCAAATTACGTATAACATATTGTTTCTCCTTAGTATAATGAGTTTTTGTTGTCTTCAACAAAGCTTTCATCCAAGCGACCAAACATTTTGTAGTATGACCAAATGGTGTAAAGCAATGAGATGCTAACAAATACTAATGCCAAGTAGAACATTAAGGTTAATGTTAATTCACTTGACGTTGCATCCCACATTAACAAACTTTGTTCTGGATGAGTACTTGAAGGCATTACAAATGGGAACATTGATACTGCCGCAGTAATAATCACACCAGCCATTGTTAATACAGAGAAGAAGAATGCAAAACCACAACGATTTGCTTTAGATGCAATCACGTTTAATAATGCACCAACCACAGCTAATGCTGGGAATGCCCATAAAGCTGGATTTTCATTGAAGTTTTTGAACCATGCACCTGCTTCAACTGCCACTTGTTTACCTGAAGCTGGCGCTGATGCTGCAAAGTGATCAATCGCGCTAGTCACCACATAACCGTCTTTGAAAGAAAGCCATACACCTGCAAGTACAAAAGTAATTAATGTTACCAATGCACCGACTTGTGTAATCGCTCTTGCTCGATCACGCAATGCTGCAGTGGTTTTCATTTGTAACCAGTTTGCACCGTGAGTTACTAACATTGCAAGGCTTAACACACCGCAAAGTAATGCAAATGGGTTTAATAATGCAAAGAAAGAACCTGTGTAAGTTGCTTGTGAAAGCTCATTTAATTCAAATGGTACACCTTGTAATAAATTACCAAATGCCACACCGAATACTAATGCAGGTACAAAACCACCCGCAAACAAGCCCCAATCCCACACAGCACGCCATGTTGGATTATCAATTTTCGCACGATATTCAAAACCAATTGGACGGAAGAATAACGCAGCTAACACGAGGAATAAGGCAATATAGAAGCCTGAAAACGCCACAGAGTAAACAATCGGCCATGCCGCAAAGATTGCACCACCAGCAGTTAATAACCAAACTTGGTTACCATCCCAGTGTGGAGCAATAGAGTTAATCATAATTCGTTTTTCTACTTCTTTCTTACCTGCTACGGGTAAAAGTGCGGTCACGCCCATATCGAATCCATCTGTTACAGAGAAACCGATAAGCAATACAACAACTAGCACCCACCAAATAATACGTAGAATTTCATAATCAAGCATAATCCATCTCCTGCTTATTTAGATGATTGCTCAAAATAGTATTTGCCGGTTTTCAATGCACTTGGACCTAAACGTGCATATTTAAACATCAAATACATTTCCGCAATAATGAAGAAGAAGTAAAGTACACAAATTAAACCGATAGAGAACCATAAGTCACCTACACTCAAGTTAGAGGCAGACACACCTACCGGTAATACTTCATAAATCGCCCATGGTTGACGACCAAATTCAGCTAAGAACCAACCAAATTCAATCGCTAAAATTGGCAATGGGATACCCCAAAGCAATGCTTTAAGTAATAAGCGAGAAGAAGTCACTTTGTTACGTAAATTTTGAACAAATGCACCAAAGGTCAGTAAAATAATTAAACCACCTGCAGCTAACATACCACGGAATGCCCAGAAGTTAGGACCTACGTTTGGAATAGTATCACGTGCTGCTTGTTTAATTTGTTCATCCGTTGCATCTACAACTTTATCTGTGTAACGTTTTAATAATAAACCGAAACCTAAATCACCTTTAACTTCATCAAATTTTGCTTTAGTTTCAGGATTTACTTGGCCTGCTGATTTTTTCTCTGCTTTTAATTGCGTGAATAAATCATAAGCAACCATACCGTTACGAACACGACCTTCATTTTTCGCTTGAATATCTTTCAAGCCAATAATTTCAGTATCTAAAGAACGCGTTGCAATTAAACCACCTAAATAAGGGATATCAATCGCAAAATCATTTTTCATTTCAGCAGTATTTGGAATCGCAACTGGATGGAATGGCGCTGGCGCAGGATGGGTATCAAACTCAGCTTCCATTGCAGCTAATTTCACAGGTTGTGCTTTACCGATATCATAACCTGATTCATCACCCATAATTAATACCGCTGATGCAGCGATAAAACCAAAGGTTGCCGCGACAGAGAATGAACGTTTAGCAAAACCGATATCGCGGCCTTTTAATAAATAGAATGCGCTGATACCTAATACAAACATTGCACCGGTTGAATAACCCGCTGTTAATGTGTGTAAGAATTTACTTTGAGCAACTGGATTTAACCAAAGATCTAAGAAGCTGGTCATTTCCATACGAACGGTTTCAAAGTTAAATTCTGCCGCTACCGGATGTTGCATCCAACCATTTGCCACTAAAATCCACATTGCAGAAAGGTTTGAACCAAAGGCTACGCAGTAAGTTGCGAGTAGGTGTTTACCTTTAGTTAAACGATCCCAACCGAAGAAGAATAGACCCACGAAAGTGGATTCTAAGAAGAACGCAAGTAATGCTTCGATCGCTAATGGCGCACCGAAAATATCACCTACATAGTGAGAATAATAAGACCAGTTTGTCCCGAATTGGAACTCCATGATAATACCGGTCGTCACCCCTAGAGCAAAGTTAATACCAAATAACTTACCCCAGAATTTTGTCATATCTTTATATACTTCTTTGCCCGTTTTAACATAAATGGTTTCCATGATCACAAGAACGAAAGATAAACCTAATGTTAATGGTACAAAAATGAAGTGATATAACGCAGTTAATGCAAACTGCAAGCGTGAGAGATCAACAACGTCTAACATCTCAACTCCTTGTATAAATCTACAAGATTTTCACTTTATGATTACCAAGGATAACCCCAAATAACCACCCCAAACTACTCAACAGAAATTGTTAAGAAATATTGAATTATTTACGTAATAATTGCCTTTTCTATTCTCAAAACAGAATACAGTAACCGATTACAATATAAATATTCAAAAATTTGCCATATTCTACTACTATTTATGAGGATAAAAAACAGAAAAAACCGTTATCTTGATCACATTTTTTGATATAAGTTACAAAATACCCTATTTTGCATAACAATGACAAAATTGATCCACATCAAATTCTGTATTTTTTGCTCAAAATGGAAAAATTTATCTATCACAAGGAAACTTTATTTAAAAAAAATGGACAAAATAATCACTAGACAGGGCTGCAAGATTTTGCTATTTTTTAGCCTAATAATATTTGGAGAGATTTGTAGGGATTTACAATGAAAAAAATTTGCGTAATTTTGACCGCACTTTTCGGTTCTATGGCATTATCTGCTACCGCAGCACCTCTTACAGAAAATAAAGCTGCTCTTCCACAACAATGTACACAGTTATTTAAAGAAACAGAAAATTTGATTGCTCAAGCAGAAAAACAGCCTGGCACTCACACTCAAGTAGGTAAAATCAAAAGTAAACTTAATCAAAGCAAACAGCAAATTCTTGAAATGGAATTAGCGACTCAACAAAAAAGCTGTGATGTGGGTTTAGCAAGATTAAATAGCATGAAGAGCTATACTGAAGGAACTAACTAAGCAGGTTTCAAAAAGAAAGGACATATTGATATCAATATGTCCTTTTTTCTATCTCTTATTCTGACGGCTTCTGAAGTCCGAAGTGTCGATAAGTTAACGAAGTCGCAATTCGGCCTCGAGGGGTTCGCTGTAAAAATCCTTGTTGAATCAAGTAAGGTTCTAAAACATCCTCGATAGTGTCTCGTTCTTCACCTATTGCTGCTGCCAAGTTATCTAACCCAACTGGTCCACCATCAAAACGTTCAATCACTGCGGTAAGCAATTTTCTATCTAAGTAATCAAAGCCCGCATCATCTACATCTAACATTGAAAGCGCTTGTTTCGCAATGTCTGCCGAAATAATGCCATCATTACGCACATCAGCAAAATCTCGAACGCGACGCAATAAACGGTTTGCAATGCGAGGGGTGCCACGTGAACGACGCGCCACTTCAAAAGCGGCTTTATCTTCTAATTCTAGATTTAAGCAAGAGGCACTTCTTGTCACAATAGAAGTTAAATCTTCAACGGAATAAAATTCTAAACGCTGAACAATACCGAAACGATCACGTAATGGCGAAGTTAAAGAACCCGCTCGAGTCGTTGCACCAATTAATGTGAAAGGCGGCAAATCTAATTTAATTGAGCGTGCAGCAGGGCCTTCACCGATCATAATATCCAGCTGATAATCTTCCATTGCTGGATAAAGCACTTCTTCAATCGCAGGGGAAAGACGGTGAATTTCATCAATAAACAACACATCATGGGGTTCAAGATTTGTTAGCATTGCTGCCAAATCGCCGGCTTTTTCAAGTACAGGTCCTGATGTTGTGCGAATATTCACACCCATTTCATTTGCCACAATATTAGCTAGCGTCGTTTTTCCTAAACCTGGAGGGCCGAAGATCAAAAGATGATCTAAGGCATCTTGACGCAATTTTGCCGCCTTAATAAAAATATCCATTTGCTCTCGCACTTGTGGCTGTCCCACATAGTCCGCTAAAAGCTTTGGACGAATCGCACGATCGATGACATCTTCATCCATCTTTGCCTGGCTGCTAATAATTCTATCTGCTTCGATCATATCTGTTTAATCTTTATAATGCGGCTTTTAAGGCTTCGCGAATTAATTGCTCACTGCTTAAATCCGCTTTGGCCACTTTTTTCACCATTTTTTCAGCGTCGGTTGGTTTATAACCTAGCGCAACCAATGCAGCAACCGCTTCATCTGCTGAGCTCTCAGCTTGGCGCAATTCTGAAGTTGAAGGAATATGTTTGCTCTCCACAAAGAAATCACTTTGGCGAACATCTTTAAACTTCCCTTTCAACTCTACTAATAATCGTTCAGCCGTTTTCTTGCCCACACCAGGAATTTTAACTAATTTTGACAGTTCTTCTCGCTCAATAGCGTAAGCAAACTGCTCTACTGACATTGCAGACAAAATCGCAAGTGCTAATTTAGGGCCAACACCATTGGTTTTAATTAATTCACGGAATAAAGTGCGGTCAGTTTTTTGGGCGAATCCAAAAAGAAGATGAGCATCTTCACGCACAACAAGATGGGTAAATAAAGTAGTTTCTTGCCCGATTTCAGGTAAGTCATAAAAACTGGTCATTGGTAACAATAATTCGTAACCGACGCCTTGTACATCAAGCAAAATTTCAGGAGGTTGTTTTTCTAATAAGATGCCTTTTAAACGACCGATCATAAGATTTCCATGTAAAAAATTTTTGCATAGAATAAAATAAAACTGGATATTAATCCAGTTAAATTTTTAATCTAAATCGACCTCGGCTGTACCTTGTTTTTAAAAGTGCGGTCATTTTTTCGTGTGTTTCTGTCGTTTTGACCGAGCCTGCAATATGCAAGGAATGTTGAATGGTATGAGCATGAGTGATCGCAATGGCTAAAGCATCTGCCGCATCAGCTTGTGGTTTATCTGAGAGCTTCAAAATTCGTGTCACCATGTCTTGAACTTGAACTTTATCTGCAGAACCAATCCCAACGACAGTCTGTTTCACCAAACGAGCGGCATATTCAAACACAGGTAAATCATGGTTCACTGCTGCCACAATCGCCGTACCACGTGCTTGCCCCAGTTTTAAAGCTGAATCCGCATTTTTAGCCATAAACACTTGTTCAATGGCAAACATATCAGGCTGAAATTGTGTGATGATTTCTGTCACGCCAGCATAAATTCGTTTTAATCGTGTAGGTAAATCCTCTACCTGAGTGCGGATTGCTCCACTGCCGAGATATTCTAAATGGCGACCATTTTGTCTAATCACACCATAACCCGTTACACGAGAACCAGGGTCAATGCCTAAAATAATACTCATAAATTCTCAAAAATAAACGGCCGGTCAATGCCGGCCGTTTTTAGCGTTAATTATTGGTTTGCTTTTGCAGTTGCTTTTGCATCTACATCACAGTTTTTCACAACAATTTTGTCTGCTTTTTTGCCTTTAATTAAAAGATTTACTGGCACAACAGAATCAAATTTATCTAAAGTTAAACCACTATCTACGTTCCAAACATATTTGCCTGAAGTAAATGAAGTGAAGTCTTTTTGAGCTGCATCACGAGCAAAATCTTTCGCGATAACTTTGTTACCCACCATCACCATTGCTGCTGTTGGCTCTTGGTTTTCGAATTGATAAACTGCAGTTACAGTTTTCTTGTTACAAGTATAAACTACTGTTTTATCAGTTACAGTAGGGGTTGCCATTTGTTCCGCTTTGTTTTCCATTTTTGGTGCATCGCTTGCACACGCAGATAAAACAACAAGAGCGGCCATTGCTGGTAATACTTTAGATAATTTCATTATAAATCTCCTTAAAATTACAGCTGAGCTGCAACTTCATCACTAATTTCACCGTTATGATATACGTTTTGTACATCGTCACAGTCTTCTAACATGTCAATTAAACGCAACAATTTAGGCGCAGTTTCAAGATCAAGATCAACTGTTGTTGATGGAATCATTGTCACTTCTGCGTTATCAATTTTAAATCCTGCTGCTTCGATTGCATCGCGCACAGAACCTAAATCTTCCCACGCAGTATAGATTTCAAATGAACCATCATCTTGTGGTTGAACATCATCTGCACCGGCTTCAATTGCCGCCTCCATTAACGCATCTTCTTCACCTTGGCTAATTAAAATCAAGCCTTTTTTGCTGAATAAGTAGCCCACAGAACCTTCAGTCCCTAAGTTACCACCACATTTAGTGAAACTTGGGCGAACCTGTGAGATGGTTCGGTTTGCGTTGTCACTTAGACACTCAACCATCACAGCAGTTCCACCCGGACCATAACCTTCGTAAATTCTTGTTTCCATATTGGTGTCATCACCACCACCCACACCGCGTTCAATCGCACGGTTAATGGTATCGCGAGTCATGTTGCTCGATAAGGCTTTATCTACTGCCGCACGTAAACGCGGGTTCGCACTGACATCACCGCCACCAATTTTTGCAGCAGTGACTAATTCACGAATTAATTTTGTAAAAATTTTACCGCGTTGCGCATCTTGTGCTGCTTTACGGTGTTTAATATTTGCCCACTTACTATGGCCTGCCATGTTGTTTTCCTTCTTATCTTAAAAACGTTTTTAAATTAAATCCTCTTTTCTATAGAGGAAAGCCGTTCATCAAATATTTTTTGATGGCCTCGGCATTATTCGGCGATTTCGTCATTTGGATCGCATGTTCTGGTGAAACCCATTGATACGCCAAATGCTCACTTAATATCGGTTCAAATTCCTGCTCAACTGCCAATAAAAACCAATGTTCATGACAGTGAGTCACATTCGGTGCGTATTTATAGCGGAAATGCGGGAAAATTTCAAATTCTATACTCTCTTTACAATCAAAAAGTGCGGTCGAATTTTCTTCTATTTTTAATCCAACTTCTTCCCAAACTTCTCGAATTGCTGTTTCTCTTGGTGTTTCGTTGGTTTCTAATGTCCCCGTAACAGATTGCCAAAAGGTAGGATCATCTTGGCGCTGAAGCATAAGAACACGATGCGTGCTTTCCGCATAAATTACCACGAGAACCGATTGATTATTTTTATATTTCAAGCTCGTCATCTACATAATTGAGAATGGGCAGCATCATACCTTTTCTGCTAAAAACTTTCAAAAAAATTACCGCACTTTAAAACTAAAGTGCGGTAATTATCTCAATTATTTTAGTTTAACCAGCCAGCTTGTTGGGCGATAAACAAGCCTGCAAAGGCTGTTAAGTAGAATAAACCGATAAGGGATAACCACAATAAGCCGCCTTTTACACTGTGTTTCGCGTGCTTAGTCAGAGATAAATTCAACCAAGCAAAGATTGGTGCAGAAACAAATGAAGCAATCATCGCGAATTTCAGCATTGGGCCTACTGCATTATTAAAGTAGAAAATAATCGCTAAACCAGATAACGCCGCAAAAATCATACCGATATTAAGAATTCTTACAGAGCTTTCTTGTTTACCGAATAAGATACGCAAAGATTCAACATTGGTACGAGAGTAACCATCAATTACTGTAATTGTTGTACCAAACATACACATGAACGCAATTACGGCAATTAATAAGCGAGACCATTCACCGATAGTACTTGCATACATATTGATAAGTTGTGCGATATATTTTCCGCCAACCATCTCTACGGTTTCAGGAGAACCATATTGTACCAATGCGCCAAGCGCTAAGAATACGACAGCTAAAATTGCTGTACCGATATAACCCACGTTGAAGTCAAATAAACCATCTTCATAAGATACTTTCGTTAGACGACGTTTTGCTACCACCCACATAGAGTTAACAGCAGAAATTTCAATTGGTGCAGGCATCCAGCCCATTAAGGCCACTAAAAACGCTAATTTACTTAATTCCCATGGAGAAGGCGCTACAAAATCAGGTGCGGCTACGCCATTGATACCATTACGCATAAAAGCAATCACGACAGCGCTCACGGTTGTTACCGTTAAAGCAATCATGATGATTTTCGATAAACTATCTAATAAACGGTATTTACCCAACAATAAAATGCCGGTTGTCACAAGAATCACTAATGAGCTTAATACAGGCATTGGAAGTGGAATTGGCGTAATAAACGTTAAAATTGCTGCCGTTAATAATCCCACTGCAGCAGTATTAATTACTGTGGCAAAAACGTTTAAAGCAAGGAATAACCAAAGGTAGAACTTCCCTTTTTGACGGTAACCTTCTAACAAGGTATTACCGGTATCTAGGGTATATTGAACACCGAAACGGAAGAAAGGATATTTAAATAAGTTAGCAAGAATAACAATGCTCACTAATTCCCAACCATAGATCGCACCAGCTTGGGTAGATGCAATAATATGCGAACCACCAACAGCTGCTGATGCCATCACGATGCCAGGGCCTAAGGCAGAGAATTTACTCGCCCACGTTGATTTTTCTACTGGAGTTGAAACTTCACTCATAAAATGTTCTCTTATAAATTAATCATAAATCGAAAAAGGTCTTATTTATAATAGAATTTTATCCTTGAGTAAAGTAAATAAAGTTCCATTTAAAGAAGAATAAAAGAGTAAAAATCTAATTATTTTGAAATTTCAGGATATAACTTCAAAACAAATAAAACCACATCATATTCATACCAAAAAAGTGATGTATTTAAGTGAATAAAATTTTTTCAATAAAAAGAAAGTGCGGTCAAAATCAGTTGAATTTTTGACCGCACTTATATCGCATTAGCTCATACTAGATACTAAAAACTAGAATAGTCATGAGAAACAAGTCCCCTCTACTCTGACACTTTTGAAGTTTGAGTAAAATATTTATTTACACTTGGTCGATAGAGAATTAATCCAAACACAATTAAGCGAACGACTGAGCCAATAAATAAAGTTGAGTCAAGACCGTAGCTAATCCAGCTCCACACAATATATAAAAGAGCTGATATTATAAATAAGATCCGACCACTATTTTGCCCTTCAAGCAATTTAATACCTGTAAGAAAAATTAATACACCCAGAACAAAATTTATTAGGTATAGTCTCAAAATCTGATCGAAACTTAAACTAAATGTTTCTTCAAATAATGAAAAAAGTAGGGAAAAGCAATCACTAGCTCCCCCCAGTATGTATAACCAAGCAATCACACTTACAGATATTGGGCGTTCCATTTTATACCTTGCAATAACACCTATAACTTAATAAACCAAAAAATCGACCGTAAAACTACGGTCGATTTTAAAAACAGAAACTACTCAGCTTTAGTCACTGCAATACTCAACTCAGCTAGCGCTTGCGGATTCGCAAAACTTGGTGCTTCTGTCATTAAACAAGCTGCGGCTGTTGTTTTCGGGAATGCAATCACATCACGGATATTTTCAGTGCCCGTTAAAAGCATGGTTAAACGGTCTAAACCAAATGCTAAACCTGCATGTGGCGGTGTACCGAATTTTAATGCATCTAATAAGAAACCGAATTTTTCACGTTGTTCTTGTTCATTGATACCAAGAATGCGGAATACCGTTTGTTGCATTTTCGGATCGAAAATACGCACGGAACCACCACCTACTTCATAGCCATTAATAACCATATCGTAAGCATTTGCTACCGCATCGGTTGGATTCGCTTCTAATTGTTCTGGCGTAAAATCTTTTGGTGAAGTGAATGGGTGATGCATTGCTGCAAGATTACCTTCATCGTCACGTTCAAACATTGGGAAATCAATTACCCAAAGTGGTTGCCATTCGTCTAAACGAGTTAAGCCAAGATCACGACCTAATTTCAAACGTAACGCACCCATTGCATCAGTGGTAGTTTGCCATTTGTCTGCACCGAAGAATAAGATATCGCCAGTTTGAGCTTTCACACGTTCAGCTAACGCTTTCCATACCTCTTCATTTAAGAATTTCGCAATCGGGCTTTGTACGCCTTCAAGGCCAGCATTAATGTCATTTACTTTCGCCCAAGCCAAACCTTTTGCACCGTAAATACCAACAAATTGTGTATATTCATCAATTTGTTTACGAGTGATTTCAGTACCATTTGGTACACGAATGACTGCCACACGGCCGTTTGGATTGTTTGCAGGCTCATTAAATACTTTAAATTCAACATCTTTAACGATATCTGCCACATCGACTAATTCAAGCGGGTTACGCAAATCTGGTTTATCTGAACCAAAACGAGTCATTGCTTCTTGCCAGGTCATTTGTGGGAATTTACCTAAATCCACACCAATGATGTTTTGCCATAAACCGTGTACCATGCGTTCCATGATCTCACGTACTTCTGGCGCAGTTAAGAAAGAAGTTTCCACATCGATTTGAGTAAATTCAGGCTGACGATCTGCACGTAAGTCTTCATCACGGAAACATTTCACAATTTGATAATAACGATCAAAACCAGACATCATTAGAAGCTGTTTGAAAAGCTGTGGTGATTGCGGCAATGCATAGAATTTGCCTTTATGTACACGGCTTGGCACTAAATAGTCACGCGCACCTTCTGGCGTTGCTTTGGTAAGCATTGGGGTTTCAATATCAAGGAAACCATTGTCATCCATAAAACGACGCACAAAGCTGGTGATTTTTGCACGGGTTTTCAAACGTTGTGCCATTTCTGGACGACGTAAATCTAAATAACGATATTTTAAACGTTGTTCTTCGGTGTTGTTTTGGTTGAAGTCTAATGGTAAAACGTCAGAAGCGTTGTAGATGCGTAATTCTTTCGCTAACACTTCCACTTCGCCTGTCGCCATATTTTTATTAATTTGATTGTCAGGACGCGCGATTACTTCACCTTTAATTTGAATACAAAATTCATTACGTAAGCCTGAAGCTGCAGTTAATGCTTCTTGATATTTAGGGTCAAAACAAACTTGCACGACACCATCACGATCACGCATATCAATAAAAATTAAACCACCTAAATCGCGACGACGGTGAACCCAACCGCTTAATGTTACTTCTTGTCCAATATGGTTGCGGTTTAATGCACCGCAATAATGTGTACGCATCATTTCTATATTCCTTTCATTTTTCTAAAAATGGATAATTAACGCGTTGATTATACGGAAAAAGACATGCCTTTTAAATTGAAAAGCGAAATTTATTTGATCCTTTAAAAACTTTCACTAAAATGACCGCAGTTTTTTGCATTTTATCTAAATAAATGCCCTCTCAATACAACAACAGAATTCAATCATGATGAAAGATACGATTTTTGCAGCCCCGATCGAAAAACTGGGCGATTTTACTTTTGATGAAAGCGTGGCGGAAGTTTTCCCCGATATGATTCAACGCTCGATTCCGGGCTACTCCAACATTATCACGGCGATTGGTATGTTGGCTGAACGTTTTGTGACGGCTGACAGCCAAGTCTATGATTTAGGCTGTTCACGCGGTGCGGCAGCCCTTTCTATGCGCCGTAATATTAAACAACCGAATGTGAAAATTATCGGTGTCGATAATTCTCTGCCAATGGTGGAACGCTGCCGTCAGCATGTTGCGGCTTATCATAGTGATGTGCCCGTAGAAATTCTTTGCGATGATATTCGTCAAATTGAAATTAAGAACGCCTCAATGGTAGTGCTCAACTTCACATTGCAATTTTTACCACCGGAAGATCGTGTAGCCTTGCTCACCAAAATCTACCAAGGTTTAAACCCAAATGGTGTATTAGTGCTCTCTGAAAAATTTCGTTTTGAAGATGAAAAAGTGAATGAGTTGCTTATTGACCTCCACCACCAATTCAAACGTGCTAACGGTTATAGTGAGCTTGAAGTGAGCCAAAAACGCACCGCACTTGAAAATGTAATGCGTACTGACTCGATTAACATCCACAAAGAGCGGTTAAAAAACATCGGATTTTCACACGTCGAATTATGGTTCCAGTGTTTTAACTTTGGCTCAATGATTGCAGTGAAATAATCATAATCCAATCAATAATCTAAAAAATAAGGGCGTATCAAATACGCCCTTATTTGTCACCAATGCTTTATAGCCCTTTTAAATCCTTATCTAATAAACGAGCTAGCAACAAAATACCGTCTTTAAAGCGATACTCTGCATATTCTGCTTGTGCATAATATTCACCTTTCCCTTCTGCAAAGAAATAATCTTGGCTTGGTAATTCAGGAAGCCAACCACCTTTATAACGAATTGGTAAATAAACATTTGGTGTGCAATGTTTAAAATCTGTTGGTATCTCTGATTGCTCCTCACAAAATGTCGCAACATGATTTTTATCAAGATGAACAAGGATATAAGCTTTTTTCTCCGAAGGACTTGATTCATCTATACCAGTGGTTTCATTAGATTCAACAGTATCAATAGGTTCATTGCTTTCAAGGGATTCATTTGATTCAGGTAAAACCTGACTTTGCTGAAACTCAGATAAAATAGCGTAATTCAATACCATATAATCGCCTTGCATCAATGAACGAGGATCCACAGGGGCGATTTTTAAGACAACAGGCTTACCGGTAGCCAGTACATCTTCAAATTGCTGTACTTTATAGTTCACCGCCCCCAATAATGCAATCACAAAGACGCCAACAAGCCAAATCGGTGCTTTAAAAACAGAATGGTTTTCGACCGCACTTTGTGAAGGCGCTTTATAACGTGCATGCAAGAATAAAGTAACAATCGCAAAAATAACGGCAAAGCTTACTAGCAATACCCCTTTATAGAGTAATGGGATGCTCAATTGGTAATAGAACCCACCTAAATAAACAACAAAGGCAAATACCAAAAGACCGAAGAACGCACGGCTGTCCGTCCAATAAACAAGCAATAATAACGCTGTTAAATATAAAATGACGGGTATCCCAACAAAGCCTAATGCAAACAAGGTTAATACTAATAAAATTAACACTGCTTCTGTGTGTTTGGATTCACTATGCTTATTCATTAGTGCATAGACAATTAATGGTAATGCACAGACAAGTAAATATAAGATATGACTAACATCAAACTGGAAGTGTGACCAAAATTGCCCACTTAAAACTTGCAACACATTATCAAGACTCATCGCGTCTGCTGGCATGACATCACTTGAAACATCTGTATCAATAAGACCATAATCTACCCAAGGAATCGCCATATACGACGGCACAGAGATCCATAGAGAGAATAATACTGTTCCCCAGGCAATAGGCTTTAAATGAATTCGCGCTGATTGATTAGGTCGCATGACCCAATAAAAGAGTGCAATCGAAATCAGTAGCTGAATTTTATTAAACCATGCGTTATTAAACCATATGTCATTCAAGCTGTAACTATAGAAATATAGATTATAGGAAACTTGCCAATAAACGAGAAGCTGGACAACCAATAAAATTCTCACCAAAGAATTCGGCATCAATTTGTAGCTAACGATAATAATGACGGTAAAAATCAGTGCGGAGATAAAGATACCGAAATTTGAATCCTCGCTAAATTCATATCCTAATAAAAGAAAAAAATCATCAAATTTAACAAGCAAATAGAATCCTAAAAAACTGTTTGCGATTAGAAAAAATAAACCTGCTAAAATTATAGTGTATTCATTTTTATCTTTATTTAAAGTAATCAACCAAGCTATACCAAATAAAAGAATACCAACAATGAATGCACTAGACGCATCTAAACCTAAAAATAAAAATAACCAAACACCTATAGTCACGAAAGCTATCAATAAAGCTATCATCCATAGTATTGAAATCGCCCAATGGAATTTCTTATTATTTGGATATTCTTGTTTATAGAGTTTCACTAACCACTTGATTGCCATGACAGTGAAAATAAAGCCAATCAATCCTAAAACCACCCCCTCTTCTACACCACGAATCAAAAGAGATGCCAAAAAGCAATAAGCGCCAAGTAAGGCTATGACTGAAATAATTAAATTAATAAAATCAAAGCGATATTTGTGATATACATAAAGTGCGATTAAGGCAGGAATAGCAATTAGCAAAGAACTGAGTGATGAACGACCAAGCTCACCCCAAGCATAAGCATAAAAGTACACATCATAAATTACTATTAAACCGAATAAACTGGCAAAAGTCAGTACTAGAAATACTTTGGGTAAAATGCGCCAATGTTGATCATGAAAAGTTTTACTGAATAATTCCGATATCACAAGTAATCCAGCATTAATCAGCACGGCATAACACATTGAGTTATGCGAGTTTTGTTCATTAAATAAATAAAACGCAACATTGGCGGTGGCGGCAAATAATAATGCAGAGGCCACATTCGGAAATAATAATAAAAATGGAAGTTGGCAAAGTGTCCAAACTGCAAATAACTGCCATACATCAGCCCCCGTTTGATAGGTTTGGCCGACTAAGGCAAATAAACCGCCAATCAAGACAGAAACAACAAAAAAGAGGCTATATGTCTTCCACTTTAATTTTTCTTTGGCTTGTCGACGACTCTCTCGAATAAAGCAATAAATACCTAATACCACTGTCACCACAAGCAATGTTTGTAAGCCATAAATTTTGGCTAAATCAGAAAAATAATCTAAATTAGCTGCAATTAACGTGACTACTCCACTCGTTAAAAACCCTACTGTTAATAATAAAAACAGTAAATTTAAATAACGTTGCCAAGAAAGATTAAAAAGGCCTGTTGTATTCATTCATTTTTTCCTTTTTATAAAAAGATCCGTATTATCTTAGCATAATAGTAAGGTAAATAAATAACTTAAAAAAATGCAATGTGATTTACCCAAGTTTCGAAGATTAATTCGCGCCACATCGCATTTTATGGTAGAATTTTTAGTCTGAAGATATATAGGGGATAACAAAATGCAAATTTTACACACAATGCTTCGAGTAGGTGATTTAGACCGCTCTATTAAATTTTATCAAGATGTTTTAGGTATGCGTTTATTGCGTACGAGTGAAAACCCAGAATATAAATATACGCTTGCTTTTTTAGGTTACGAAGATGGCGAAAGCGCTGCAGAAATTGAATTAACATACAACTGGGGCGTAGATAAATATGAACAGGGCACTGCATATGGACATATTGCTATCGGCGTTGATGATATTTATGCTATTTGTGAAGCAGTTCGTGCAAGTGGTGGTAAAGTGACTCGCGAACCAGGCCCAGTTAAAGGTGGTACAACCGTTATTGCCTTCGTTGAAGATCCAGATGGCTATAAAATTGAATTTATCGAAAATAAAAGTTCAAAATCTGGTCTAGGCAATTAATTAAAAGTGCGGTTGATTTTTTCGCTCTTTTATAACGCAGGGTTACCTGCGTTATTTATTTTAAAGGATACAATATGTCCAATTCTCAAGAAATTCCTTATCACCACCAATTAAAAAATCGTTTTCGCGGCTACTTTCCTGTCATTATTGATGTGGAAACAGCGGGATTTGATGCAAAAAAAGATGCACTTTTAGAGCTTGCTGCTATCACCTTAAAAATGGATGAGAATGGCAATTTACAACCTGATCAAAAATGCCATTTTCATATTGAACCATTTGAGGGGGCGAATATTAATCCGGAATCACTCAAATTTAATGGGATTGATATTCACAATCCATTGCGTGGTGCCGTATCTGAATTAGATGCGATCACGGGATTGTTCCAAATGGTGCGTCGTGGACAAAAAGATGCAGAATGTCAGCGTTCTATCATCGTGGCACATAATGCGGCTTTTGACCAAAGCTTCGTGATGGCTGCGGCTGAACGTACGGGTGTAAAACGCAATCCATTCCACCCTTTTGGGATGTTTGATACGGCAACGCTTGCCGGTTTTATGTTTGGGCAAACGGTACTCGTCAAAGCGTGCCAAGCGGCAAAAATTCCTTTTGATGGCAAACAAGCACACTCTGCGCTATATGATACTGAACGTACCGCAGAATTATTTTGCTATATGGTCAATCATTTAAAAAATCTCGGGGGATTCCCACATATTGCTCAAACAGATGAAACGGAAAAAACAGATGAAAATCAGACCGCACTTTAAAGTG
>ERZ772972.117-NODE-117-length-26492-cov-3.810493_pt1 | contig 26492 bp, 19 predicted proteins | sample MGYA00580673_ERZ772972 | MGnify/ENA primary metagenome ERZ772972 (study PRJEB29015, sample SAMEA2738051) | human oral metagenome | biome: human oral; feature: human-associated habitat; material: saliva | place: China | collected 2229 ... | reverse complement strand
CATGAGATCGTTCGTGATTGAGCCTGCTGTTCTCGTAGTCTCCCAGTGATAGGCAACTAGGGGCGGTCTGCTGGATGAGGTGGTCAGCACGTTAGGTATGGGTGCTGACCACTGTCTATTTCTAGCGTCTTGAGTTATTGCTTGGTTTTCAAATTGTTTTGGCTGAATTCCATTTTTCGAGAGCCTTCAGATTTTCTATGATGATGAATCGTGCGTGATCCTCCTAGCAGGCCATCCCGATGTGCCGCCAGGAACTCGGCCAGCAGGCGGCCGGTGTGGGTCTTGCGGCTGCGGGCCAGCTGGGCGGGCGGGCCTTCGGCGACGACCTGGCCGCCGTCGGTGCCGCCTTCGGGGCCGATGTCGATGATCCAGTCGGCCTCGGCCCAGATGTTCTGGTTGTGTTCGATGACCAGCAGGGTGTTGCCGGCATCGACGAGGCGGTGCATGACGTGCAGCAGTTTTTCCACGTCGGCCATGTGCAGGCCGACGGTGGGCTCGTCCAGGATGTAGAAGGTGCCGCCGTCGACGACTTCGCCCTGGTGGCCGGCCTTGCGCGCGCGGGCGCGGGCAGTGGCCTGGGCCTTGGCTTCGCGCAGCGGGTCGACCTCTTCGGTGAGGGCGCGGACCTTGGCCAGTTCGGTGACGAGCTTGATGCGCTGGGCCTCGCCGCCGGACAGGGTGGGACTCTGTTGCCCCAGGGTGAGGTAGCCCAGGCCCACGTCCTGCAGCAGTTGCAGGGGGTGGGCGATGGAGCGCCATGGGGTGAAGAACTCCAGGGCTTCGTCCACGGTCATGTGCAGCACGTCCGCGATGGACTTGCCGTTGAGGCGGACTTGGTTGGTCTCGGGGTCGAAGCGTCCGCCGCCGCAGGTGTCGCAGAGGATGCGCACATCGGGCAGGAAGTTCATCTCGATGGTGCGCACGCCCTGGCCTTCGCAGGCGGGGCAGCGGCCGCCGGCGGTGTTGAAGGAGAAGCGCGAGGCGGTGTAGCCGCGCAGGCGGGCTTCGCTGGTGTCGGCGAAGAGGCGGCGGATGGCGTCCCAGAAGCCGATGTAGGTGGCGGGGGTGGAGCGCGGGGTCTTGCCGATGGGGGTCTGGTCCACTTCCAGCACGCGCTGGATGCCCTGCCAGCCCTGCAGGTCCTGGCAGTGGGGGAGCTTGCCGCGCTCGCCGGCCAGCTTGCGCTGCAGGGCGTCCAGCAGCACGTCGCGGGCGAAGGTGGACTTGCCGGAGCCGGAGACGCCGGTGACGACGGTGAGACGCTTGAGCGGGATGCGGGCGGAGGCGTCCTTCAGGTTGTGCAGGTGGGCGCCCAGCAGGTGCAGGGCGGGGGTGTCGTCGTCGACGGGGCGGCGGGCGGCATCGGGCAGGGCGGGCGGATGGGCCAGATAGCGGCCGGTGAGGCTGGCCGGGTTGGCCTCCACTTCGGCCAGGGTGCCGCTGGCGATGATCTGGCCGCCCAGGCGGCCGGCGCCGGGGCCGATGTCGATCAGGTGATCGGCGCGGGCGATGGTCTCTTCGTCGTGTTCGACGACCAGCAGGGTGTTGCCCTTGTGGCGCAGCTTGTCCAGGGTCTGCAGCAGCAGGCGGTTGTCGCGCGGGTGCAGGCCGATGGTGGGTTCGTCCAGCACGTAGCAGACGCCCTGCAGGTTGGAGCCGAGCTGGCCGGCCAGGCGGATGCGCTGGGCCTCGCCACCGGACAGGGTGGGGGCGGAGCGGTCGAGCGTGAGGTAGCCCAGGCCCACGTCGATGAGGAAGGCCAGACGGTTGCGGATCTCGTCGAGGATGCCGGCGGCGATGTCGGTCTGGCGGCGGTCGAAGCCCTTGGCCACGGTGTCGACCCACTGGCGGGCCTGCAGGACGGACTGGGCGGTGACATCGGCGATGGACTGGCCGCCGACGCGCACGTTCAGGGCCACGGGGTTGAGGCGCTGGCCATGGCAGACGGGGCAGGGGTCATCGCTGTAGGTGACGCCGGCATCGGTCTCGCCTTCCAGGCCGGGGGTAAGTTCATCCTTCTTGATGCGGCCGATGATGGCCAGGCCGGTGCCCAGACAGCCGGGGCACCAGCCCTGCCGCGCGTTGAACGAGAAGGTGCGCGGATCCAGCTCGGGGTAGCTGGTGCCGCAGTGGCTGCAGGCGCGCTTGGTGCTGAACAGGACGGTGTTCAGGTGGGCGTCCAGGTCGGTCTTCAGGCGGTCCACGTCTTCCAGCAGCATGACCACGCCCTTGCCGTGCTGTAGGGTGGCCAGCAGCTGGGTGCGCAGCTCGGTCTCGTGGGCGGGGCTGATGGTCAGGTCGGCCACCGGCAGTTCGATGTTGTGCTCGATGTAGCGGTCGATGCGCGGGAAGCCCTGGGTGGGCAGGAACTTGCCGTCCACGCGCAGCATGGGGTAGCCCTTGCCGTGAGCCCATTTGGCCAGGTCGGTGTAGACGCCCTTGCGGCCCACGACCAGCGGGGCCAGCAGGCCCACCTGGCGGCCGCGGTAGTCGCGCAGGATGCGGGCGGCGATGCTGTCGAAGGACTGCGGCTCGATGGGGGTTCCGTCGTTGGGACAGTACTGGGTGCCCAGCTTCTGGAACAGCAGTCGCAGGAAGTGGTGGATCTCGGTGAGGGTGGCGACGGTGCTCTTGCGGCCACCGCGGCTGGTGCGCTGCTCGATGGCGACGGTGGGCGGGATGCCGTAGATGCCGTCCACATCGGGCCGCGAGGCAGGCTGGACGAACTGGCGGGCGTAGGCGTTGAGCGATTCGAGATAGCGGCGCTGGCCTTCGCCGAAGACGACATCGAAGGCCAGGGTGGACTTGCCGCTGCCCGAGACACCGGTGATGACGGTGAGCCGGTCGCGCGGGATGTCCACGTCGATGTTCTTCAGGTTGTGTTCGCGGGCACCGTGCACGAGGATGGCGCTGCTGGCGCGGTCGCGCAGCGATCCGGCCTGCCAGGCGGGGGCGGGCTCCTGGACCGTGTGGGCCGCCTGTGGCGCCGTGGCCTGGCGGGACAGGCGCTCCAGCTCGGCCTGGTGGGTGGCCAGTGCTGCACCCGTGAAGGAGGCCGGGTTGGCGGCGACGTCCGGTGGGGTGCCGGTGGCGACGATGCGCCCGCCGTGATCGCCACCGCCGGGGCCCAGGTCGATGAGCCAGTCGGCGGCGTCGATGAGGTCGAGGTTGTGCTCGATGACCAGCACGGAGTGACCGGCGGCCTGTAGCGAGCGCAGGGCGCGCAGCAGCCGCGCAATGTCGTCGAAGTGCAGGCCGGTGGTGGGTTCGTCGAACAGGTACAGCGTGCCGCCAGTGGCGAGGCGACCGCTTCGGGCGCCGCGCTTGCGGGCCTGTTCGGCGGCTTCGGCCAGGAAGCCGGCCAGCTTCAGGCGCTGGGCCTCGCCGCCCGACAGAGTGGGCACGGGCTGGCCAAGCTTCAGGTAGTCGAGACCGACCTCGACCAGCGGCTGCAGGCGGCGCTGGATCTCGGGGGTGGCGCTGAAGAAGTCGGCGGCCTGGCGCACGGTCATTTCCAGCACGTCGACGATGGAGGCCTCCACCGGGCGGGCCATGGCAGTGCCGTCGCTGCGGCCGCGGATGCGCACGTCCTGGATCTCGGGGCGGAAGCGCCGGCCGTCGCAGTCGGGGCAGCGCAGGTACACGTCGGACAGGAACTGCATCTCGACGTGCTCGAAGCCGTTGCCGCCGCAGGTGGGGCAGCGGCCGTCGCCGCTGTTGAAGCTGAAGACGCCGGCGGTGTAGCCGCGCTCGCGGGCCAGTTCGGTGGCGGCAAACTGCTTGCGGATCAGGTCGAAGGCGCCGACGTAGCTGACCGGGTTGCTGCGGGTGGTCTTGCCGATGGGGGACTGGTCGACGAAGACCACGCCGTCGATCTGGCGGGCGCCGACGAGGCGCCTGAATTCCCCGGGAGCCTCGGTAGGCAGGCCCTGCTCCTTCAGCAGGGCGGGCAGCAGCACGTCCTGCATGAGGGTGGACTTGCCGCTGCCGGAGACGCCGGTCAGGCAGACGAGCCGTCCCAGCGGGATGTCCACGTCGATGCCCTTCAGGTTGTGGGCGGTGACGCCTTCAAGCCGCAGGCGCGGGGTGTCATCGGTGACGGGTTCGCGGTGGCCGGAGGAGACGTGCTTGCGGCGGGCCAGGTAGTCGGCGGTGAGGGTCTGGGCGGCAGGCAGCCGGCTGGCCGGGCCGTCGAAGACGATCTGGCCGCCCCGTTCGCCCGGGCCCGGGCCGATGTCGATGATGCGCTCGGCGGCGAACATCACCTGCGGGTCGTGTTCGACCACCACCAGCGAATTGCCGGCGTCGCGCAGCCGCTGCATGATGGCGATGATGCGGTCCATGTCGCGCGGGTGCAGGCCGATGGAGGGCTCATCGAGGATGAAGAGCGTGTTGACCAGCGAGGTGCCCAGCGCGGTGGTGAGGTTGATGCGCTGCACTTCGCCGCCGGAGAGCGTGCGCGACTGGCGGTCGAGCGTGAGGTAGTCCAGACCCACGTCGCTCAGGAAGCGCAGCCGGGTGCGGATCTCGGTCATCAGCAGCTCGGTGGCTTCGTCCAGCGGGGCGGGCAGGTGCAGGCCGGCCATCAGCCGGTTCAGCCGGTCGATGGGCAGCAGCATGAGGTCGTGCAGGGTCAGGCCCGGCAGGGCGTCGAGCTGGGCGTCGGTCCACTGCGTGCCCATGGGGCGGAAGCGTCGGTAGCTTCCCGCGCTTTCCGCGTGGGCATCGACACCGGCCGGATCGTTTGAAGATGCGCGGCCGGACGAGGGCTGGTCGGCCGGGGCGGCTCCGTTTTTGTCGGCGACCGGGGCGAAGGCCTGCCGGGCGTCTTCTTCGTTGCCCACGCGCCAGAGCAGGGCTTCAGGCTTGAGGCGGGCACCTTCGCAGGCAGGGCACGGGGTGTAGGAGCGGTACTTGGACAGCAGCACCCGGATGTGCATCTTGTAGGCCTTGCTTTCCAGCCAGCCGAAGAAGTTGCGGATGCCGTACCACTGCCGTTTCCAGTCGCCGCTCCAGTCGGGCGCGCCTTCGATGACCCAGCGCCGGTCGGCTTCGGACAGGTCCGACCAGGGGCTGTCCAGATCGATGCCGGCCTTGCGGCCGTACTTCATCAGTTCGTCCTGGGCCTCCTTGAAGCTGGGCGTCTGCCAGGGCTTGACGGCGCCTTCGGCCAGCGACTTGGACGGATCGGGGATGACCAGGCCGAGGTCCAGACCGATGACGCGACCGAAACCCTTGCAGGTGTCGCAGGCGCCCAGCGGCGAGTTGAACGAGAACAGGCTGGGCGTGGGCGCGTGATAGGCGATGTCGCAGGTGGCGCAGGCGAACTGCGTGCTGAAGTGCCAGCGGGCCAGCTCGTGGCCCTCGGCGTCCTGGGCGATGACGGCCAGACGGCCATGGCCGCGGTCCAGGGCGGCTTCCAGGCTGCCCGCCAGCCGGTCATCGGGCACGCTGCTGGCGCGGAACCGGTCGGCCACGACGGTGAGGCGGACGGGGTGATCGTGTATCAGCGGGGTGTCGTCGGCGCCGGCTGCCGTGGCGGTGTCGGCGCCATCCGGGACGGAGGCCTGGGAGGTGAGGGGGCTGGCGTCTGCCTTGGCAGCCGCGGCGCGGGTCGTCTTGTCGGCTTGGGTGCGCTTCCCGGTCTTGGCGGCCTTGTCGCTCGTGGCCTTGCCCGCCTTGCGCTTGCCGGTCTTGCTGGTGGTTTCCTCGCTCTCGGCGGGGTTGGGCAGATCCTCGCGCTGGTGGATGCGGGTGTAGCCCTGGGCCTGCAGCTGGGCGATGACTTCCCGTTCGTCGAAGCCGGCCGGCACCAGAACCGGGAAGGTGACGTAGAGGCGGGGATCATCCAGCGCGGCGGCCCGCTGGCGCACGGCGGTGGCGATGCTGGTCACGTCGTCGACCCGGACCGGCTGGGCGCACTGCCGGCAGTACAGGGTGGCGGCATGGGCCATCAGCAGCTTCAGATGGTCGTTCAGCTCGGTCATCGTGCCGACCGTGGAGCGCGAGGTGCGCACCGGGTTGGTCTGGTCAATGGCGATGGCGGGCGGCACGCCGTCGATGCTGTCGACCTGGGGACGGTCCATCCGGTCGAGGAACTGGCGGGCGTAGGCCGAGAAGGTCTCGACATAGCGACGCTGGCCCTCGGCATAGAGGGTGTCGAAGACCAGCGAGGACTTGCCGCTGCCCGAGACGCCGGTGACCACCACCAGCTGGCCGGTGGGGATGTCCAGATCCAGTCCCTTCAGGTTGTTCTGCCGGGCGCCGCGGATGCGGATGGGCACCTGCGGGTTGGAATGGGCGGCAGCAGCTGATGAGGATGGGGCGGGGGTGGCGGAGGTGCTCACGGTGCGACGGGGACAAGGCGGAGAAGACAGGCGGGCGGCGGGCGGGCCGACCCGCGGGCAGCCTGCGGACAGGCGAGGCTAGCCCGATCGACATGGCGTCGGGCATCGGGTTTCTCAATGGTAGTGGATCGTGAGGGGGCGAGTCGCTGGCCAAGGTGGTGCAGGGGCAGGGCAGCCCCCTGGGGATTAGCATGAAGTCCATGCCCGACGTGCGACGGACGCAAGGACTTGTGCGGCGGATACCCTAGAATGGCAGGACATCATCACCACGAGGAGATCGTCATGGCCCTGCCCATTTCCACCCCCAATGCTCCGGCCGCACTGGGCCCTTATTCGCAGGCGGTTCGTGCCGGCGACACGGTGTACCTGTCCGGCCAGATCCCGCTCGATCCCAAGACCGGCGAGCTGGTCGAGGGCGGCTTCGAGGCGCAGGTTCATCAGGCGTTTCGCAACCTGAAGGCCGTGGTGGAGGCTGCAGGCGGCCACCTGGGTCAGGTGGTGCGGCTGGGGCTGTTCCTGACGGATCTGAAGCAGTTCGCCACCGTCAACAGCATCATGGCCGAGTATTTCCATGCGCCGTATCCGGCACGCTCCACCGTCCAGGTGGCGGCGCTGCCCAAGGGCGCACCTTTCGAGGTGGAAGCCACGCTGGTGCTGGAGTGAGGCTTTTCCGGTCGGCGCGGCACGCGCGATGAAGAACGTGCGAAAGGCAGGCGCCGCCGTGGAGGGCGCAGAAGCATCGGGCAAGGAGGCTGCCGGCGGGCGTACCGCCAAGGGGGCAGCCAAGACGTCGTCCGGTCGCCGCTCGGCGGCTTCGCTGCTGGCCCGGCTGGGGCTGCACGGGCCGGACGACCTGGTGCTGCACCTGCCGCTGCGCTACGAGGACGAGACCCGGCTGGTGCCGATCGGCTCGCTGGTGCACGGCAGTTCGGCCCAGATCCAGGCCACCGTCACCCGTGCCGAAGTGACGCGGGGCCGGCGCGCGCTGCAGGTCTGGGTGAACGACGGTACCGGCGAGCTGCAGCTGCGCTTCCTGCATTTCTATCCGTCCCAGCTGACGCAGTTGCAGCCGGGGCGGCTGGTGCGCGCCTATGGCGAGCTGCGGGTGGGGCTGTTTGGCCGCGAGATGGTGCATCCGCGCTACCGGATGGTGAGCGAGGACACGCCGCTGCCCGACCGGCTGACGCCCGTGTATCCCACCGTGGCCGGTCTGGGCCAGGCCACGCTGCGCCGTGAGATCGACCGTGCTCTGGCCGATTGCCGCTGGCAGGACACGCTGCCGCCGACGTTGCTGACGGCGCTGATGTCGGATTCTGGCGACGGAAAGGCGGCATCGGGACGGCCGGGCGTGGACCCGGTGGCGTCATTGCTGGCGGGGCTTCCGCCGCTGCTGGAATCGCTGCGGCTCATCCATCATCCGCCACCTGGGACCGATCTGGATGCCCTGCTGGAGCGGCGCACGCCTGCCTGCCAGCGCATCGTCCTGGAAGAGCTGGTGGCGCAGCAGCTGTCGCTGCGACGGGCGCGCCAGCTGCGGGCGGGACAGCGGGGGCAGCCGCTGGCGAATCGCGACGGTGAGGCAGCACTGCTGGCTTCGCTGCCGTTTGCGCTCACCGGTGCGCAGCGCCGGGTATGTGACGAGATCGCGGCCGATCTGGCGCGGCAGCAGCCCATGAACCGGCTGCTGCAGGGTGACGTGGGCAGCGGCAAGACGGTCATTGCCGCGCTGGCGGCGATGGTGGCGGTGGGCTCCGGCTGGCAGGCCACGCTGATGGCCCCGACTGAGATCCTGGCGCGGCAGCACTATGAGCGGCTCTCACCCTGGCTGGAGCCGCTGGGCGTGCGGGTGGGCTGGCTGGCCGGTTCGCTGGGGGCAGCCGCCAAGCGCCGGGTGAAGCAGGCGGTGGCCGCCGGCGAGGTGGACGTGCTGATCGGCACGCATGCGCTGATCGAGGATTCGGTGGTCTTTCCCAGGCTGGCGCTGGCCATCGTGGACGAGCAGCACCGCTTCGGCGTGGCGCAGCGGCTGGCGCTGCGTGGGGAGGGCCGTTTCCTGCCGCACCAGCTGATGATGACGGCGACGCCGATTCCGCGCACGCTGGCGATGACCTTCTATGCTGATCTGGACGTGTCGGTGATCGACGAGCTGCCGCCGGGGCGCCAGCCGGTGACGACCAAGCTGATTGCCGATTCGCGCCGCGACCAGGTGGTGGAGAACGTGGGGCGCTGGGTGGCCGAGGGACGGCAGGCCTACTGGGTCTGCCCGCTGGTGGAAGAATCCGAGGCGCTGGACCTGCAGAACGCCATCGATACGCGCGAGCAGCTGCAGGCGGCCCTGCCGCAGGTACGCACCGGGCTGGTGCATGGCCGGCTGTCCGCTGCCGAGAAGGACGAGGTGATGGCAGCCTTCAAGGCCGGCGAGCTGGATCTGCTGGTGGCCACCACGGTGATCGAGGTGGGGGTGGACGTGCCCAATGCCAGCCTGATGGTGATCGAGCACGCCGAGCGCTTCGGCCTGTCGCAACTGCACCAGCTGCGCGGCCGCGTGGGGCGGGGCACGGCGCAGAGCCTGTGCGTGCTGCTGTACCGCCATCCGCCGGGGGCCATTGCCCGCGAGCGGCTGGCCACCATGCGGGAGACACAGGACGGTTTCGAAATCGCGCGGCGCGATCTGGAGCTGCGCGGTCCGGGCGAGCTGCTGGGGGCACGGCAGTCGGGCGCGATGCTGCTGCGCTTTGCCGACCTGGGGCGGGATGCGCCGCTGGTGGACATTGCCCATGCCCTGTCGGAGCGGCTGCTGGAAGCGCGCCCGGACGTGGTGGAAGCGCATCTGGACCGCTGGCTGCGGCGGCGCGAGCGCTTCCTGGATGCCTGAGCGGCCCGCCGCGCGGCATCCAGGCCCGTTCTGGTCATGGGCTTTCCGTCGTGCGGTCGGCCGGAAGCCGACGGAATGTGGAGCGTTCGGTGCCCAGTCTGAGATAGAATTCTTCTATGACTTTGACTGAACTGAAATACATCGTGGCCGTGGCCCGCGAGCGACACTTCGGCCGAGCGGCCGAGGCCTGCTTCGTGAGCCAGCCCACCCTGTCGGTGGCCATCAAGAAGCTGGAAGACGAGCTGGAAGTGCAGCTCTTCGAGCGCGGGAATGTGGAGGTGAGCGTCACCCCCGTGGGCGAGCGCATCGTCGAGCAGGCCCAGCGCGTGCTGGAGGAATCTGCCACCATTCGCGAGATCGCCAAGGAAGGCAAGGATCCCCGTCATGGGCCGCTGCGCCTGGGCGTCATCCACACCATCGGTCCCTACCTGCTGCCCCGTCTGGTGCCGGCCATGCTGAAGGCCGTGCCCGGCATGCCGCTGCTGCTGCAGGAGGGGCTGACGGCCAAGCTGCTGGAGGCGCTGAAGCTGGGTGAGATCGACGTGGCCGTGGTGGCCGAGCCGATGCCGGTGCCGGGCGTGATGTCTTGGCCGGTCTATGACGAGCCCTTCGTGGTGGTGGTGCCCACCAAGCATCCATGGGCGGCGCGCCCGTCGGTGGATTCGACCGAGCTGAAGGACGAGACGATGCTGCTGCTGGGCGCGGGCCACTGCTTCCGCGACCAGGTGCTGAAGGTCTGCCCGGAGCTGTCGCGCTATTCGCCGACCAGCACGGCCGGCATCCAGAAGACCTTCGAGGGGTCGTCGCTGGAGACCATCCGCCACATGGTGGCCTCGGGCATCGGCATCACCGTGCTGCCCTGGACCGCCATGCCTCCCGGCATCGAGCCCGGGGTGGAGGGCAAGAACACGGACGGCCTGCTGACCTACGTGCCCTTCGAGAAGGCGCCGCCGGTGCGTCAGGTGATGCTGGTCTGGCGCAAGAGCTTCGGTCGGGTGGAGGCCGTGGAAGAGCTGCACGACTGCCTGGTGAAGCTGGAGCAGCCCGGCGTCATGCCGCTGGACGTGCCCGCGCCACTGTCGCTGATGACGGTGCCGGTCTGATGACGGATCGGAACACACCGGGCGTGGTGCCGGCCGGTGCGGCTCGGGAGGATGAAAGGGGCGCGGACGCAGCACCGCGGCGCACCCTGGCTGAAGGTGTCGATCGGGTGGATGGCCTCGGGTTGACGGTCGACGGCACGTCCATTCTCGACCAGGTGGGCAACACCCCGCTGGTGGCGCTGTCGCGCCTTGTGGATCCGGCCGTGCAGGCAGCCGGTGTCCGCGTGCTGGCCAAGCTGGAAGGCAACAATCCGGCCGGTTCCGTGAAGGATCGGCCGGCGCTGGCGATGATCACGGCTGCCGAGGCGCGTGGCGAGATCCGGCCCGGCGACACGCTGATCGAGGCCACGTCCGGCAATACCGGCATCGCGCTGGCCATGGTGGCGGCGGTGAAGGGCTACCGGATGGTGCTGATCATGCCCGAGACCCAGAGCCTGGAACGCCGCCAGTCGATGCAGGCCTACGGGGCCGAGCTGGTGCTGGTCAGCCGTAAACAGGGCTTGGAAGGTGCTCGCGATCTGGCGCTGGCCATGCAGGCCGAGGGACGTGGCCGGGTGCTGGACCAGTTCTCCAACGACGACAACTGGCGGGCGCACTATCGCAGCACCGGTCCGGAAATCTGGCGGCAGACGGCGGGCGGCGTCACGCACTTCGTCTCGGCCATGGGCACCACCGGCACCATCACGGGCGTGTCGCGTTTCCTGAAGGAACAGCGTGAGGCCATCCGGATCATCGGCGCCCAGCCGGCAGAAGGCGCATCGATCGCCGGCATCCGCGCCTGGCCGCCGGGCTACGAGCCCGCCATCCGGGCGCAGGCGCGCATCGACCGGGTGGAGGAAGTGAGCCAGCAGGCAGCCGAGGAGATGACGCGCCGGCTGGCGAGGGAAGAGGGCATCTTCTGCGGCGTGTCGTCGGGTGGCGCGGCAGTGATTGCACTGCGGGTGGCCGAGCAGCTGGCGGCGGAATGGTCCGCGGCAGCACGGCAGGCTGCCGCGTCAGGCCGGTCTGCCGGCACGGTGGAACCGGCCACTGTGGTGTTCATCGTCTGCGACCGGGGCGACCGCTATCTGTCGACGGGGCTGTTCGCCGGCTGATCAGCCCTCATGCGGCTGCCCGCACCAGCACTGCCAGGCGCGGTGGGCCGCCTGCCCGTCGGCAGCCGGATCGACGCCGAACAGGCCCGGTGCGGGCTGGCCGTGGTCGTGCGGAAGCACCAGATAGCAGGTGCGCCGATCCACCGCCAGGCCCACCTGTGCGCCGTGCGGCAGCGTCAGCGTGGTGGGTTCGTGGCCGAAGGGCAGGCCGGTGATCAGCGGCGTGGGCGTCTGCGTGCGCAGCCACTGCCAGACCTTCTTCATTGTGTAGCGATCGCCTTCGGCCTGCTTCCAGCTGAAATGGCCCAGCAGAACGGCACGCTGGCGATCCAGCACGCCCGTGTGCAGCAGCTGGGTCATCAGCCGCTCCACGCGGTAGGGGTGCTCGTTGACCTCTTCCAGGAACAGGATGCCGCCGTCGATGCGCGGAAAGAGCGAGGTGCCCAGCAGCGAGCAGACCATGCTGAGGTTGCCGCCCCAGAGCGTGCCTTCGGCCTCGAAGCCCGAGGGCGCGCCTTCACCCCGAAAGCCGACCAGTTCCAGCCGGCCCGACAGGGCATCGGCCAGCGTTTCCAGCGTGGTGGAATCCACGTCGGCCGGGTCAGTGGCGTCGAAATGCGAGACCAGTGCAGGACCGGCCCAGGTGGTGGCGCCTGTCCGGGCCAGCATGGCCAGGTGGAAGGCGGTGAAGTCCGAGAAGCCCAGCCATTTCTTGCCGCTGGCGGCCAGACGCTCGAAGTCCAGCCTTTCCAGGTAGCGGGTGATGCCGTAGCCGCCCCGGCTGGTCATGATGGTGGGAGCGTTGGATTCGATGGCCCGCTGGAAGGCCTGCAGGCGCGTCTCGTCATCACCGGCAAAGCGCTGCTGGTGGGTGGCCAGCGCCTTCGGATCCAGCGTCAGCCGAAAGCCCTGGCGCTGCAGCAGCCGGCGCGCCCGCTGCACGCGGCTGCGGTCGGCAATCGCCCCGGAGGGGGAGATGACGTAGATGTCGCGGGCGTGAGGGGGAAGGTCCAGCGGACCTGTGAGCAGGTCGGGGGAACTGGGCACGGAGGCAGGGCTTGGCACGGGGGAGGATCGTCCATGAACGGGCATGAGGCCGGCTATCTTAACGCCGCTGCCCGTGGCCGTGTCCCCGATGCTCAGGGCGAGGGCGTCTTCTGTGGCAGCGTGGGCTGGTTGGGCAGTTCCAGCTGCGGCGCGCCCAGCGTGCCGGCATGGCGCTGGTGCAGCACTTCGGCCAGCTCGGTCACGGCCATGGCGTAGAAGAACGAGCGGTTGTAGCGGGTGATGGCGTAGAAGTTGCCGGTACCAATGACGTAGCTGGGCGGGTTGGCGCCGTTGGGCAGGTCCACCAGCATCAACGGCTGGTCGGCCGGCAGTGACAGGGGGCTGGTGATGCCGGCGGCGCGCAGGTCGGCGATGCTCAGCTCAGGCTTCGGGCCGCGGGCCAGCAGCGAGGCGGGGTCGGCGTTCTCGGCCAGCGTGACGGGGTAATAGAGGTCGCGGTCCTTCTGCCAGCCGTGGATGGCCAGGAAGCGCGCCACGCTGCCGATGGCATCGACCGGGCTGTTGACCAGATCGATGCGGCCATCGCCGTCGAAGTCGGTGGCATAGCTGCGGATGCTGCCGGGCATGAACTGCGGGGTGCCGATGGCGCCGGCGTAGGAGCCCCGGGGCGCCATCGGATCCAGCCCGTTCTCGCGGCAGTACAGCAGGAACTGCTCCAGCTCCTTGCGGAAGTAGGCGGCACGCGGCGGAAAGTCGAAGGCCAGCGTGGAAAGTGTCTGGATGGTGGGGAACTTGCCGGTGTTGCGGCCGTAGAGGGTTTCCACGCCGATGATGGCGACGATGATCTCGGCGGGCACGCCATGTTCCTGCGTGGCGCGCTCCAGCGCACCGGCATGCTGTTCCCAGAACTTCAGGCCGCCGTCGATGCGCACCGGCTGCAGGAAGCGGGCCCGGTAGGTCTGCCAGTCGGGCAGCTTGGGGGCCGGGGGCGGTGTGGTGGGGGCTGCGCCTGCGGGCGTGGCGTCACCGGCCGGGGCTGGCACGGGGGGCGGCGGAGGCGGGGGCGTCATCAGCGCCAGCGTGCGGGCGTTGGGGCTGACCTGCGCGAACAGCGCCAGCAGCGCGTCGCGGTCGAAGCCGTGGCGCTCGGCCATCTCGCTCACGAAGGCCTTCACCTCCAGATGTTCGGCGTAGTTGCCGGGAACGGGCTGGGGGCCGCTGGCCGCGGCAGCTGCGCTGGCAGCCGTTGCGGCGGATGCCGCCGTGGCTGCCGTGGCGGCAGCCTTGGGCGAGACTTTGGGGACGGGCTGTGTCCGGGCCGCTTTCCCGGCAGTGTGTCCTCGGGATGTGCCGGCCTTCGTCGTCGCTGACTTCGTTGCAGCCTGCGCGGAACGGGATGCCTGGGCAGCCTTGTTCTGTCCGGCCTTCTTGCTGCCTGTGGCCGAGGCTGCTGCACGCTTCTCTTTCGTGAGTGCTGCCTTGCGCACGGTGTGGGCCTTGGCCGTGCCTTCGGCGGAGGGGGCCGCCAGGGCGACAGATGCGGTGCCCAGCAGGGCAAGGCTCAGGCAGAGGGCGGCAAGCCGCGGGGCAGGGAGCGTGATGGCAGGCATGAAGGACGGGCGGGTAAGACAGGGCGGGTCGGGGCCGCTGGCCGGAGGGCGCGGCCGGACTCCTGCGGCTCGCCTTCCCTCAGGGCCGGAAGGCCCGCACCAGCCCGCGCAGCTGGGCCAGCAGTTCGGCCGGGCCGGGTTCGGGATCGTAGCGCATCCGGTTGTAGGTGGCGACGATATCGTGTGCCAGCGCGGCATTGTCGGCATCAAGCAGACGCTCGACGCGGTAGAGGAACTGGTTGGCCGTTTCCTGGGGCATGCGGTCAGCCCCGATGGCCGCCAGTTTCCGGCAGAAGTCGTCGAAGGCCCGCTCCACCGGGTCGCGCGGCTGCCGGGCCCGCAGGGTGAAGAGCGCCGTGATGGCCAGCGCCAGACCCAGGGCACCCGCCAGGATGCCGGCCAGCGTCTGCCAGCCATCGGTGCCCAGGCCCAGGCGGTCCAGCAGGCGGCGCTGGCTGTTGCGGTCGTAGGACAGCAGCCACAGGTTCCAGTGGTGGGTGATGCCGTCCAGGCTCAGCGTCCACCGGCGGGTCAGGTCCGAGGCGGTGCGTGCCAGCGTGTCCTGCTGCTGGGCGCGCAGTGACTGCAGGTTGCCCTGCTCGATGCGTTCGGGAGCGACGGCGGCGGTGGGGTCGGCACGCAGCCAGCCTTCCTTCGGATGCCAGATCTCGGCCCAGGCGTGGGCGTTGGCCTGGCGGACGATCCAGTAGTCATCCTGCGCATGGTGCTCGGCGCCCTGGTAGCCGGTCACCACGCGGGCGGGCACGCCCATGGCGCGCATCATGAAGACGAAGGCGCTGCTGTAGTGCTCGCAGAAGCCTGCCCGGCTCTGGAACAGGAATTCGTCGATGCTGTCCTTGCCCAGCTTGGGGGGCGACAGCGTGTAGTGGAAGGGCTCCTCGCGGATCCAGCGCAGCACATGGGCAGCCAGCACGTTGGGATCGTCGCCCAGCTGCTGGCGCCACTGTCGGGCCAGCGCCAGGGCACGCGGATTGAAGCCCGGCGGCAGTTGCAGCCAGTTGTGCAGGCTGCGCTCGGTCTCGTTCAGCCCCGTCCAGGAGCCGGGGCGCGACTGCGCCACAAAGCGCATCCGTTCGGTCAGCGGCGACTGGCGCACCCATTCCATCGTGGGCAGCACGGCGGTGGGTTCATCGCCCACCTCCGGGGTCTGGGTGATGGTGTCCAGCCCCAGCAGCCAGCGGTTGTTGCCGGGCTCGCGCGTGATGGTGTATTGCCAGGTGGCCGATCCCTGCGGCACGCGCACCTCGGGCGGCGGCAGGCTGCGCTCGGCCGAGGGCGGCAGCGCCGTCCAGCGCCGGCCGTCGAAGTGGCCGAAGCTGGGGCCGCGCCAGTACATGTCGCTGGGGGCGGGCGCGTCGCCCTGGAATTCCACCCGCATCACGACTTCATTGGATTCGGCCAGCTTCGAGAAGTCGCCGGGGGCCATCGAGTCCGACAGGCCGGTGGTGCTGGCGTCCTGCTGGTTCTGGTTGCCCCACAGCGGCCCGCTCGGACGCGGGAACAGCACGAACAGGATGATGGCCAGCGGCAGGGCCTGCAGCAGCAGCACGACGGCCTGACGCAGCCGGGTGCGCAGCGGCACCTCGGCCTGCTGGTACTGGATGGTGAGCAGCACCGCCAGCAGCGCTGGAATGGCCAGCAGCGTCCAGGCGCCCATCAGGATGCTCTGGGAGTGCAGATAGGCGGCCAGCAGCAGGAAGAAGCCCAGGAAGACGGTGATGTAGAAGTCGCGCCGGGTGCGCATCTCCAGAAGTTTGAGCCCCAGAAAGAGCACCACCAGCGCCACGCCCGCTTCCTGCCCCACCAGGGTGCGGAACTGGGCGTAGACCGCGCCCACCACGGCCAGACTGGCCAGGATGCGGATCCAGCGCCCCGGCAGGGGCCGGCCGGAAACGAGCAGGCCCAGCCGCCAGGCAAACAGGATGGCAAAGCCCGCCGTGCACCAGAAGGGCAGGTACAGGGCATGGGGCAGGACGGCCAGCAGCGTCACGGCCAGCAGGAAGAGCGTGTCGCGCCGGTCGCGTTCCCAGGTGCCGCCCAGGCGACCGCCCAGCGCGCGCAACGAGGGGCGCAGACGCGGGTTCAGGGTGGCGTCCTGGCTGCCGTGTGTTCGCGTGTCCGGATTCCGTGGTCCACGGCCTGCGCTGCTGCCGGGGGCTGCCGTGAACGGACGGGCCGGTTGCGGCCTGTGCGGGGCCTGGCTCATGGTGTGGGGGCCTCACCGAAGCGGGCCAGGGCTTCCAGGCAGGCGGCGCGCTGCTTGGGACCCCGGTCGGTGGTGAAGTGGCGGCGCGGCAGCTTCAGCGCATAGGGCTGCTCGGCCTGTTCGGCCAGTTCGATCCAGCTTGTCAGCCGCGACAGGCGTGCTTCTTCGTCCAGACCCGGCGGAAGCTGCTCCCAGTCGAACACCAGCTCGCCGCCTTCGCCGCCGTCGGAGAATTCCCGGGTCTGCGGCAGGCCCTGCGGATGGCGGGCCATGGCGCGCCAGGCCAGCCGCCGGATTGAATCGCCGGGGCGGTAGGGGCGCAGGTGGCTGAAATCGTCGCCGCCATGCTGATGCTGCTCGGCATGGCCGGTGGGATCATGGGACTGGGGCAGGGGGCTGGGCGGATTCTCGGGGGCCGGCCAGGCCAGCACGCCGGCGGCCGGATACCACAGCGTCCAGACCCGCCACAGGCCCAGCGGGAAGTCGGAGGTGAGCCGCAGCAGCGGGGCCGGCTGCCAGCCGCGCCTTTCGGTCTTTAGCGCCACCGACACCATCTGCTCGGCCTCGGCGGCAATGTCCACTTCCTGCGCCTCGGTGTCGCGTCCCGTGTCCAGGCGGATGGCGTAGCGCGCCAGCCGGGTGGGGTTCAGGAAGCTCAGGTTGAGTTCTGCCGTCTCGCCGGCATGCACCGGATCGCCGCGGCCCGGTCGCAGCACCAACCCGGCCAGATTGCGCCAGGCATGAAAGAGCGACACCCAGAAGACGCCGCCCAGCACGAAGACCAGCACGTAGCCCAGCGCCAGCCCGTAGTTGATGGTCAGCACCAGCATGACCAGCAGCGCACCGGCAAAGATCAGCCCCATCCGGGACGGCAGGACGTAGATCCGTCGACGGGTGAGGGGGAAGTCGCCTTCCCAGGGGGGGCGCGTGCGGCCGAAGAAGCGCATTCAGGGGTGGGAGGTGGTCGGAAGCGGACCTTGCACCGGAAGGGGCAGGGCCATGGCGTGGAACGGATGCGTCATGTCAGGGAATGGCCACCGCCTTCTGCAGCTCGGCCACCAGCTCGGCACGGGCGCGGTGGTTGGTGGCGGCGCCGCGCGCCGGCTTCAGGCGATGTCCAGCCACCGGCAGCAGCACAGCCTGCACGTCGTCGGGCAGCACATGGTTGCGGCCGTCCAGCAGCGCCCAGGCGCGGGCGGCGCGCAGCAGCGCCAGGCCGGCCCGTGGGCTCAGCCCCTCGGCAAACATCGACGAGCGCCGCGACTGGGTCAGCAGGTTCTGCACGTAGTCGATCAGGGGGCCGGAGGTCTTCACCTCGGTGACGGCTTTCTGGATCTGCAGCAGCTCGGCCGGCGTAAGGATCGGCTTCAGCTCGGTCAGCCAGTCCCGGCGGTCCCGGCCTTCCAGAATGGCGCGTTCCGACTTGGGGTCGGGGTAGCCCAGCTCCACGCACATCAGGAAGCGGTCCAGCTGCGATTCGGGCAGCGGGAAGGTGCCGATCTGGTCCTGCGGGTTCTGGGTGGCGATCACGAAGAACGGCTCGGGCAGGCGATGGGCCACGCCCTCCACCGAGACCTGACGCTCTTCCATGGCCTCCAGCAGCGCGCTCTGCGACTTGGGCGAGGCACGGTTGATCTCGTCGGCCAGCAGCATCTGCGTGAAGACCGGGCCGGGCATGAAGGAGAAGCGCTGCTCCTGACGCTGATAGACGCTGGAGCCGGTGATGTCCGCCGGCAGCAGGTCGTTGGTGAACTGGATGCGCTTGTAGTCGAGCCCCAGCGAGCGGGCCAGCGTGTGGGCCAGCGTGGTCTTGCCCACGCCGGGCAGGTCTTCCAGCAGCAGGTGGCCACGGGCGAACAGGCAGGCCAGCGTCAGGCGGATCTGGCGCGGCTTGCCGACGACGATGGCGCCGATCTGCATGGCGACTTCCTGGATCTTTTGCAGCATGGGGAACCGGCCTGACGGAATGAAGGAATGGGGGGCGGGCCTGCACGGGCACCGGCATGTCGATGCGTCGCTGTGCCAGGCCAATGCCACCGCCGGCGCCGATGGTAGTGGGGAACGCCTGCATGACCGGTTCCGGGCTGACGGCCGGTTGGCGGGCGCGGATGCGCCCCCCGCTGTCCGGTCCCCAGGTCCCATGTCGGCCGTCAGGGGGCGGGGTGTCGGGCAGGGGATGGCTTTCTGGGCTTCCGGGCTTGCAGACCTTCTGGCCTTCATTCCTCTGGCCCTTGGGCATCGTGGCGCGTGGGGCGTCGGGCGGGTCAGCCCATCCGGACTGCGGCGGGTCGATAGTTCATGACCTTCCAAAAGGCAGACCTCATGGGAAACCCTTATGAAACACTCTCTTATAATGTGCGGAAAAACGAGCGTGTCATGTACCTGCAGGCCGCCGTGCTGACTCCATGCCCCGGACTCCCGGGCCTCGCATTTCCGGTCGGGGAGGGTGATGGACCCATCCGGGATCTCTCCAATGGCGGCGTGTATGATTCCACGCGATGTGGACTACCTCTATCAACGGACTTGTCTCATGAAAATTCTGGTAGCAGTCAAACGGGTCGTCGATTACAACGTCAAGGTCAGGGTCAAGAGTGACAACACCGACGTGGATATCGCCAACGTCAAGATGTCGATCAATCCCTTCGACGAGATCGCCGTGGAAGAGGCCGTGCGCCTGAAGGAAAAGGGTGTGGCCACCGAAGTGGTCGCCGTCTCGTGCGGGCCCACCGCCTGCCAGGAAACGCTGCGCACCGCGCTGGCCATTGGCGCCGACCGTGCCATCCAGGTGGAAGCCGATGCCCAGCTGCAGCCGCTGGCCGTGGCCAAGCTGCTGGCTGCCGTGCAGGCCAAGGAGTCGGCCGGCATCATCCTGCTGGGCAAGCAGGCCATCGACGATGATGCCAACCAGACTGGCCAGATGCTGGCGGCGCTGCTGAAGCTGCCGCAAGGCACCTTCGCCTCGAAGATCGAGGTGGCCGATGGTCAGGCCACCGTCACCCGTGAGGTCGATGGCGGCCTGGAGACGCTGCGCATGCCGCTGCCGGCCGTCATCACGGCCGATCTGCGCCTGAACGAGCCGCGCTACGTCACGCTGCCCAACATCATGAAGGCCAAGAAGAAGCCGCTGGAAAAATTCTCCCCGGCCGACCTGGGCGTCGATCCGGCGCCGCGCCTGAAGGTGCTGAAGGTGACCGAGCCGCCCGCCCGCCAGGGTGGCGTGAAGGTCTCCAGCGTCGAGGAGCTGGTCGAGAAACTGAAGAACGAAGCCAAGGTCATCTGATCAGGCGCAACGGAAGAGGGAGTGACCCATGGCAGTACTGGTTATTGCAGAACACGACAACAAGACCCTGAAACGCGCCACGCTGCAGGCCGTGGATGCAGCCGCCCGGCTGGGGGGTGAGGTGCACCTGCTGGTGCTGGGCAGCGGCGTGGATGCCGTCGCGCAGGCCGCCGCCAAGGTGGCGGGCGTGGCCCAGGTGAAGGTGGTGGACGATGCGGCGCTGGCCGAGCCGCTGGCCGAAGTCGTCACCGCCCAGGTGGTGCCGCTGGCCAAGGGCTACAGCCACGTGGTGGCTGCCGCCACCGCCCACGGCAAGGACTTCATGCCGCGCGTGGCCGCCCTGCTGGACGTGGCGCAGATCTCCGAGGTGACCGGCATCGATTCGGCCGACACCTTCCGCCGGCCCATCTACGCCGGCAACGCCATTGCCACCGTGCAGAGCAGCGACCCCATCAAGGTGCTGACGGTGCGTGGCACGTCCTTCGATGAGGCCGCCGCTGAAGGCGGCTCGGCCGCCATCGAGAAAGTGGCGGCCGTGGCCGTCGACGGCCAGCCCGCCCTGGTGGGCCGCGAGCAGGCCTCCAGCGACCGTCCCGAGCTGACCGCCGCCCAGGTGGTCGTCGCCGGCGGCCGGGGGCTGGGCAGCGCCGAGCAGTTCCAGGCCGTGCTGGAGCCGCTGGCCGACCGGCTGGGCGCGGCCCTGGGGGCCTCGCGTGCGGCGGTGGACGCCGGCTATGCGCCCAATGACTGGCAGGTGGGCCAGACCGGCAAGATCGTCGCGCCGCAGCTCTACATCGCGGCCGGCATCTCGGGTGCCATCCAGCACCTGGCCGGCATGAAGGACAGCCGCATCATCGTGGCCATCAACAAGGATGAAGAGGCGCCCATCTTCAGCGTGGCTGACTATGGCCTGGTGGCCGATCTCTTCGAGGCCGTGCCTGCGCTGACTGCCAAGCTGGGCTGATCGCCTGATTGCCTCACCGGACGGCGGAGCGCGACATTCGTCACGTTCCGCCGTTGTCTTTTTCGGCCATGAAAAGGACTCCGACGTTTTGGCGATTCTTGAGACCTGGTTGCTTGCCGTGGGGCGGGGCGCCGATCAAGAATGCCTGCCGCTGGTGCCCTGCCGGGCGCCTTTCGTCAGGAGACGTGGAAATGGAAACGAAATTTGCGGTGGGCCGTCTGGTGCTGTCCTGTGCCGCCGTGGCTATGAGTGGTCTGCTGGCGGCGGGCGCCGCCCAGGCTGAAAGCGTCACCAAGGTCTATCAGTCGCGCATGCACGATGGTTCGCTGAGCTTCGGCGACAAGCCTGCCCAGGGCGCCATCGAGACTGAAAGCCGTGACTACCGGCTGCCCGACGCCCCGCCGGCCGCCGTGCTGGAAGCCGAGCGCCGCAACTGGGCCGAGCAGAACCGGGCCTTCGAGCAGCGTTATACCGACCGCCTGGCCATCGAGGCCATGCAGGAACGCCAGCGCAAGCTGGAGACGATGCTGCTGCGCGGTACGAGCGCTGCAGCGCCCACCGAGACGCTGGTCTACGGGGGCGCCCCCGTGGTCTGGGGGGCACCGCACATCCGTCCCATGCCGCCCATGGCTCAGCCCGGAGGCGCGGTCTATCGCAGCTCGCCCGGTGCCGTGAACGGCCGTGGCGCACCGTTCCTGTCCAGCGGCTTCCAGGCGCATCCGGCGTACTGATGCCTGGTCATCCCTCATGAAAAAACCCCGGCAGCGCAGAAGGCTGTCGGGGTTTTTTGTTGGGGCCTCATCGGGCCAGCCGGGTCGGGAGGCCCGCATGTGCGGCGCGTGACCGGGTGTCCGCCGCGCAGGGCGTGGCCAGGTGTCAGCCACGCAGGGCCTGGTCGGCGGGGCAGGGTCGTGGCCGGTTTCAGTCCGCTGCGGCTGGTGCGGCCTCTTCCTTGGCGGGTTCCTTCAGCCGTGTCACCAGCAGCTGGTCGATGCGATGGTGGTCGATGTCGACGACCTCGAACTTGTAGCCACCGTAGCTCACGGCGTCGGTGAGCTTGGGCATGCGGCGCAGGCTGTACATCATGAAGCCGGCCAGCGTCTCGTAGTTGCTGTCCTCGGGTAGTGCCTCAATGTCCAGTACTCGCAGCACGGTCTCCACCGGAGTCAGGCCGTCGATCAGCCAGCTGTTGTCGTCGCGCTTGACGATCTGCCGCTGGTTGTCGTTGACCAGATCGCCCATCACGGTGCTCATCACGTCGTTGAGGGTGATCAGCCCCACCACCAGCGCGTATTCGTTCAGCACGATGGCGATGTCCTCGCGGCTGGCCCGGAAGTGGTTCAGCAGCTCGGACAGCGTGAGCGAATCCGGAATGGTCAGCACCGGCTTGATCCACGGTGCGCCCTTGAGCGTCAGCGGCTCGTCGTTCAGGATGCGGGCCAGCAGATCCTTCGATTCCACGTAGCCGACGATGCGGTCGATCTCGTCGTCGCAGACCAGGAAGCGCGAATGGGCCAGCTGGGCGATCTGCTCGCGGATCTCCTGCTCGGTCTCCTGCAGCGTGAGGTAGGCAATGCTCTCGCGCGTGGTCATGGCTGACGACACCAGCCGCGATTCCAGCTCGAAGACGTTCTCGATCAGGTGGTACTCGGTGTCGGGCAGCACACCGGCCTCGGCGCCGGCATCCACCACGGCCGAGATGTCGTCGAAGGTGAGTTCGTCGGTGCGCTGTGCCGGCAGCCCGAACAGTGAGATCAGCTTGTCCGAGAGCGTGTTGAAGATCCAGACGATGGGCTTGAACAGCACGATGCAGCCGTGCAGCGGGCGCACCAGCCGCCGGGCTAGCCGCTCGGGGGCCAGCATGGCCAGCCGCTTGGGCAGCAGGTCGGCAAACAGGATGAACATGCCCGTCACCACCAGGAAGGACAGCGTGGTGGTGAGAGGTTCCAGCCAGGGGCCCTTGTAGAAGGGCTCTATCCAGTCACGCAGTGAGGGGCCAAGCGCCGATTCACCCACGGCACCGGCCAGGATGGCCACGGCGTTGATGCCGATCTGCACCGCGGTGACGAACTGGCCGGGGCGCGACTGCAGGGCCAGAATCTCCTTGGCGTGCTCGTCGCCCTCGTCGGCCATGACCTGCAGCTTGATGCGGCGCGAGGCAGCCAGCGAGATTTCGGCGGCCGAGAAGAAGGCGCTGCACAGGATGAGCAGCAGCAGGATGAGAAGCTGTTGGGTGGGACTGAGACTGAAATGCAAAGCGGGCTCCGAAGCCGCACAGGGGACGGTCTGGACAGGCTCCGTGATGGCGCGTCTCGTGTTTTTCGGACTTTCCCGAGTGCTTTGAACTCAAAGATTACCCACTTTGTGCGTTTTCAGCCACTTTTGGCCGATCAACGTCGGGTGTTTGTCGTTCCTGGCACAGTGGTGCCGAGGCCTGGGCGCATCTCCCGAGGAGCGTCCATCCGGTGCCGAAGCGGCTGCCTTGCCCGCGCTCATGCCGGGAATGGTGGTTCATTGCATGACAACGGCGCACTTGCGCTATACAATCAAGGGTTTCCTCAACATCGGGTTTCTTATGGGCGCGCTCTGGCGTGGCCTTGGGAGCCCGGCAGGCAGTTTCTGGCCAGGCCCGGAGTCCGGGTGCCAGTTCTGCGGCATCGGCTGGTATTCGGAGATATCTCAATGGTCGTCGTTCGTCTCTCGCGTGGTGGTTCCAAGAAACGCCCCTTCTACAACATCGTCGTCACCGACAAGCGCAACCGTCGTGATGGCAGCTTCATCGAGCGCCTGGGCTTCTACAACCCGGTGGCTTCCGAGAAGGACCAGCAGTCCCTGCGTCTGGATCTGGCTCGCGTGCAGCACTGGGTCAGCCAGGGCGCACAGCTGTCGCCCAGCGTTGCCCGCCTGGCCAAGAAGGTCGGTGAGCAGCAACCCGCCGCCGCTGCCTGATTCCTTTCAGAGCAGTTTCCGTGGCTGATCCCCACTGGATCGGCGTCGGCCGCATTCGGGGCAGCCATGGTGTCCAGGGCGCGCTGAAGATCGAGCCCTACGCCGCCGCCTCCGAATCAGTGCTGCGCCACGCCCGGCGCTGGCGTCTGGTCGAGGCGGTTGAACCGTCTGCGGACGGCGCACCTGCGGGGCAGGTTCCCGCGCCCAGACGCGCAGCCCGTCCGCTGGCGTTGCCGCAGGTCGTGCGGCGTGGCCGCTGCCGCCTGCAGGGTGATGCGCTGGTGGCCGAGCTGGTGCTGCTGGACGGCCAGCCCCCGCTCACGCGTGAACAGGGCCTGGCCCTGAAGGGCGTGGAAATCCAGGTCGATCGCGCCGACTTCCCGCCCACCCAGGACGACGAGTTCTACCATGCGGACCTGATCGGCTGCGAAGTCATCGGCCAGCAGGGGGCTCGCCTGGGCACGGTCGTGGCCGTCGATGACCACGGTGCGCAGCAGGTGCTGCGTCTGGACGACGGCATGCTCATCCCCTTCGTCGAGGCCATCGTTCAATCGGTGGACATTGCAGCCCGGCGCATCCAGGCGGACTGGGCGGCCGACTGGCGCTGATCCCTCGCATGGCCTGAACGTTGCTGCGCCACGCCGCCGTGCGTGGCGAAAGGGAAGGCCGTCTCATCCCCTGACGCCTTTCGTTGCCATGGACTTCGAGATCATCACCATCTTTCCCGACCTGGTCGAGGCCGCGGCTCCTTATGGCGTGGTCGGGCGCGCGCGCAACGAAGCGTATTTCCTGCGCTGCTGGAATCCGCGCGACTACACCTTCGACAATTACCGGCGCATCGATGACCGTCCCTATGGCGGTGGGCCGGGCATGGTGATGCTGGCCGAGCCGCTGCTGCGCTGCCTGACGGCGCTGCGCGAGACCCGTGCTGCCGAAGGGCGCCCCGAGCTGCCCGTCATCTATCTGTCCCCGCAGGGCCAGCATTTCACGCAGGCACGCGCCCAGACCATGGCCGCTTCCGACGGTGCCATCTTCCTGTGCGGCCGCTACGAGGCCATCGACCAGCGTTTCCTGGATGCCGTGGTGGACGAGGAAATCTCGATGGGCGACTTCGTGGTCTCGGGCGGGGAGCTGCCGGCCATGCTTGTCATGGATGCCGTCGTGCGCCTGCTGCCGGGGGTGCTCAACCACGGCGAATCGGCCGAGCAGGACTCGTTTGCCGAAGGGGCGCCGGCCCAGCGCCTGCTGGACTGCCCGCATTACACCCGCCCGGAGCAGCTGCCGGGGTTGCCGCGCGACGTGCCGGCCGGGGTGCCCCCCGTGCTGCTGTCGGGCAACCACCGCGAGATCGAGCGCTGGCGTCATGCCGCCGCCCTGGACGCCACGCAGCGCAAGCGCCCGGATCTGCTTTCGACAAAATCCGTGCTATCATCAAAAGCTTAGCTTGCATCCTCTGGCGGGACCATCCGCCGCTGGCTCAGCGTTGCGCCATCGGCTCCAATCCCAACAACAGCCCCGCCCATGATGCCTGGAGTCCTCTAGCATGAACCTCATCGCCCAGCTCGAACAGGAAGAGATTTCCCGCCTCGGCAAACAGATTCCCGCCTTTGCGCCTGGTGACACCGTGGCCGTGGCCGTCAACGTGGTTGAAGGCAGCCGCAAGCGTGTGCAGGTCTACGAAGGCGTGGTCATCGCCAAGCGCAACCGTGGCCTGAACAGCGCCTTCACCGTCCGCAAGATCTCCTCGGGCGAGGGCGTCGAGCGTACCTTCCAGCTGTACTCGCCGCTGATCGCCGGCATCGAGGTCAAGCGCCGTGGTGACGTGCGCCGCGCCAAGCTGTACTACCTGCGCAACCTGTCCGGCAAGAAGGCCCGCATCAAGGAAAAGCTGCCGGCCCGCACGCAGGCTGCCAAGACCGCTGCGGAAGGCGCCGAGGGCTGATCGGTTCCGGCCATGTCCGGCCGCCGGCCACCTGTCCCACGAGGGGTGGCCGTACCTGCGTCCGCATCGGCCGATGTTTCCGTTCCGCCTTTCGATCCGTCGTCTGCCCCCGTGTTGGCGGCAGCCGGCGGATCTTCCGAACAACCGCTGTCCGATCAGCGCCTGCAGGGCGACTGGATCCGGCAGCGGTTTTTGCATCCGCCCTCCGACTGGCGGATCGAGGCCGAGAGCAATGCCGAGGCGCCATCGGGGCCGCACCTAGGTGCGCCGGCCGTTTCTGCCTCCCCATCGCCCGCCTTCCCGTCGGCTTCCGTCTGGGCACCCCAAGGGCCCGCAGGGGAGCGCGCTTCACGCCCTGACACTACGGCGACACGCCCGCTGACTCCGGCTGCTGTGCTGGTGCCGCTTCTGCCCACGTCCCAGGGGCTGGGCGTGCTGCTGACGGTGCGCAGCAACCGGCTGCGCCACCACCGGGGGCAGATTGCCTTTCCGGGCGGCCGGCTGGATCCGGACGATGCGTCAGCCACCGATGGCGCCCTGCGCGAGGCTGCCGAGGAGATTGGCCTGGCGCGTCATCAGGTCCAGGTGCTGGGCAGCCTGCCGGGTATGGCCACCGGCACCGGCTATTGGGTCAATCCCGTGGTGGGACTGCTGGATGCCGCGGTGCAGCCCCAGTCGCTCGTACTGTCGCCGCAGGAAGTGCAGGAAGCCTTCGTGGTGCCGCTGGCCTTCCTGATGAATCCGGCCAATCATCAGCGCCGTCTGGGGCGCTGGCAGCAGGACGGGCAGCTCATCCAGCGTGCCTTTCATGCCATGCCCTGGCAGGCACCGGCGGGCCACACCTATTTCATCTGGGGAGCCACCGCCACCATGCTGCGCAATTTCTATCACTTCCTGGCGGCGTGACGGAAATGGTGGCGGTCCACCGTTGCAGCCCGAGGGACCCGTCCGGCGATCGCATGGAGTGCGGCATGCAGTGGGGGCGGGGAGTCGCCATCGACTTGAGACCACGCCAGTCCACCTGACTGTCGCACCCCCTGACAACGGCAAGACCCTGTCAGGAAAGCGATCTTCTTCGTCCCTTCAGGGCACG
>ERZ772972.110-NODE-110-length-26825-cov-11.492118_pt1 | contig 26825 bp, 25 predicted proteins | sample MGYA00580673_ERZ772972 | MGnify/ENA primary metagenome ERZ772972 (study PRJEB29015, sample SAMEA2738051) | human oral metagenome | biome: human oral; feature: human-associated habitat; material: saliva | place: China | collected 2229 ... | reverse complement strand
CAAAAAATAGTCGGTCAACACTTAAGTGTGAAGTCGTACACCACAGCGTTTCTATGTTTATATAATACCACTTTTTCAAAAAAAATCAAGAGGAAAGTGCAATTTTTTGAAAAGGATTTCAGATTTTTCGCAAACGGTCGATAGCTTCCTTTCTTTGAGCCAAAGCCCGTTCATATTTACCAGTATCTTCTGCTTGGAAATAGTGATGATTACGAATTTTTTCTGGCAGATAGTCTTGTTTAATCCAATTTCCAGGATAGTTGTGTGGGTAGAGATAGTCTTGGGCATTCCCCAGTTCCTTGCTTCCGCTGTAGTGCCCATCACGCAGGTGTCGCGGAATAGGCAAGTGCCCTGATGTTTTGAGGTCAGCAAGTGCCTTATCCATAGCTACATAGGCTGAGTTGGATTTTGGAGAAAGGGCCAAATCAATGACGACATTGGCAATGAGAATGCGAGCTTCTGGGAAACCAATCTTTTGAGCAGCATCCAGAGCAGTCACGGTATGGATCTGGGCTTCAGGATTGGCTAAGCCGATATCTTCATAGGCGATAACAGTCAAGCGACGAGCGAGACTTGGCAAATCACCAGCCTCAATCAAGCGGGCAGCATAGTGGAGACTGGCATCCACATCCGAGCCACGGATGGATTTTTGCAGGGCTGAGAGCACATCGTAGTGTCCATCTCCATCCTTATCCATGGTAATGTAGCTCCGTTGCAGGCTATTTTCCATGATGTCTAGAGTGATATGGCGGATGTCCTCGTCATTCTCAGGGGTAGAAAGAACAGCCAAGTCCAGTGAGTTGAAGGCAGAACGCAGGTCTCCGTTTGTAGAGGTTGCGATGAAATCCAGCGCATCCTCATCTAGTTCTACTGGAAAATCAAAACCACGCTCAGGGTTATTGAGAGCTATCTGAAGAGCCTCTTTGACGTCTTGGTTAGACAAAGGTTCCAACTCAAAAATTTGAACACGGCTACGAATGGCAGGAGTGACAGAAAAGAAGGGATTTTCAGTCGTAGCCCCAATCATGATGACCAGACCACTTTCCAAGAGAGGCAAGAGGAAGTCTTGCTTGGTCTTATCAAGACGATGAATCTCGTCTAGTAGCAGTACAAGGCCACCTGAGAATTTAGCTTCTTCAGCGATTTCTTGCAGTCGCTTTTTACTATCAACTGTCGCATTGAAAGTTCGAAAGGCATACTTAGTAGTCCCAGCGATGGCTGAGGCAATACTGGTCTTGCCGATTCCCGGAGGGCCATAGAGAATCATGGAGGACAGGCGGTTGGCTTCCACCATGCGGCGGATGATTTTTCCAGGTCCGACCAGATGTTCCTGACCAATGACCTGGTCGATGGTTTTAGGGCGCATGCGAAGCGCGAGATTGTCTGGCATAGCAGTCCTTTCTAGCGTGGATTTGAGTAGAATGACTTATCTAATATATCTTACTATGTCCATTCTAGCCTATTAGTTGTGATATTTCAATGGTTTTGTAATAATCAGGGTGTAAGATAGAATCTTTTTGACTATTCAATTTAATGAGGAGAGGTATCAGCATGAGAGAATGGATTTCCCTTAAAATTCAAAATATGATAGTTGAGTCTATTAGCTATTTCAATACACTACTTTTTCAATATCATTGATTGTGATTGTTATGGTATCCCAGTCTTTGGGTGAATCACCTATGTCAGCAATAAAAGTATCTTCACTTAACTTTTCGACAATTGTCGCCGTTTGACCGTTTTTTAACAACACTGTATCAAATTCTCGAATTTTTACGATTTTTCTCCTTGCGTAAGCTTCTTTGGCTTCAGCTAGAGTCATCTTATTCGGACCACCGTCTATATTTATAATACCCGTATTTTGCCAACGACAGACGTCACAGATATCATAGTCCATAACTTCAGTTCCGCAAACAGGGCAATGTAGCCAGCTTTCCCCGTCAATTTCCCAAGTATTTTGTGATTCATTCATGTCGTTCTTCCTTTTATAAGCCATTTTCGCTTCAGCAAGCGTCATTTTATTAGGACCACCATCGATATTAAATGCTCCCGTATTTTGCCACTGACAAACATCGCAAATATCATAAGTTTCTACTAAAGTTCCACATACAGGGCAATGCACATGCTCCCAACCATCAATGAAAATTAAATTCTCTTTTTTAGTTTTATTCATGATAAACAACTCCTGTTATTTTGTAATACCGTCTTGAGTTAATTCTATGGATGCGATTTCAGATTCATTAAATCCAACATATGGATATTTATCTGTTCTTATTGTAATTTCATCATAGAGTTCATCTTCCGTATCAAGTTTCCCTATAAAGCTATTACAATGACCCTCTAAAATTTGACCATCAACAAAAACAACCCTAATTTCTTTTCCTAAATATTGTTCTAAATTCATTACTGATTTCCTTTCCAATATTATACTTCAAATCAAGTGATATTACTAATGAATAAAGTATGGTAAATGATAAAACAGTTTATCTGACAATGCAAGTTTTTCGTCTGCTGAATGTATTGATTTAGTAGTTTTTGCTAGTCTTTTAGAAAAATCGTAATATAATTTTGAGTGATAATCATTTTTTAATGAAGAGAGGAGAAGTAATGTTAAGATTCAATTGCGCCACTTCTAGTGGGCCGAAAAAAGCAGGAACTCTGATAGTTCTGCCTATCCGTTTATATAAGGCTTCCCCTAGAACCACATCTAGGGGCTTTTATGTATAAGAGAATAATATGTCTCATTCTTTACAATACGTGTAGCACGTGCTATAATGGTGTTGTCAGGAGGTAAAAGCGCTATGCCTATGACACAAAAAGAGATGGTCAAACTCCTTACGGTCCATGGTTGGATAAAGACTAGAGGGGGTAAAGGCTCCCATATTAAAATGGAGAAGCAAGGGGAAAGACCTATCACAATCCCTCATGGTGAGCTAAATAAGTACACTGAAAGAGGGATAAGAAAGCAAGCTGGGTTGTAAAATTCAGCCCCTGCTTTTTGATATGGAGGTAGTGAAATGTTAGTTACGTATCCAGCTTTATTTTATTATGACGATACAGATGGAGCAGAAGCGACTTATTTTGTCCATTTCCCAGATTTTGAATATTCAGCTACACAGGGAGAGGGAATTTCTGAGGCTTTGGCTATGGGGGCGGAGTGGTTAGGGATAACTGTCGCAGATTTGATAGAGAGTGATGGAGATTTACCTCAGCCATCAGATATCAATAGATTGTCTTTAATTGAAAATGATCCTTTTAAAGATGATGAAGATTTTGTGTCAACTTATGATCTTGATAAATCTTTTATTTCTATGGTGTCTGTTGATGTATCAGAATATCTAGGAAGTCAGGAACCAATTAAAAAGACCTTGACCATACCAAGGTGGGCAGATAAGTTGGGACGAGAAATGGGACTTAACTTTTCTCAGACTTTGACAGACGCTATTGCAGATAAGAAAATGCAAGCATAAGATTAAGTGTGGCATCGTGGTAATAGTCAATAAAAAAGCACGTTCAATTGTGCTAGTTACTTGTCTATTGATTTTATAGGTTTCTTAGCCCTTTTGAGGGCTTTTTATATTGATTTTTCAGGAAAAATAAAGAAATCTGACTTTTAAGAAAATCACTAATACCAAGGGTTTAAATGAGGTAATATGGTATAATTAGGACATAAAATAATTTTGTGGTAAGATGGTAGTATCTATTTTAGCATATTTCCGAGCAATCGGGGCGATTTAAGAGTCGCATAGAAAGAGGACAAAATGGCAACATACGGATTTTTAGATGTTTTAGAGGAAGAGTTGGAGAAGAATTTTCCTTTTGACTTTGAGATTAGTTGGGACAAGCGCAACCACGCGGTTGAAGTGAGTTTTTTATTGGAAGCGCAAAATGCTGCAGGAGTGGAGATGGTGGATGAAGACGGAGAGGTTTCATCAGATGATATTCTCTTTGAAGAAGCAGTGCTTTTTTACAATCCTGCCAAGTCAACCGTCAATGAGGAAGACTATTTGACGGTTATTCCTTACCTGCCTAAAAAAGGTTTTTCTCGTGAATTTTTAGCTTATTTTGTTCTTTTCCTTAAAGATACTGCTGAGGTTGGGCTAGATGCCCTTATGGACTTTTTGGAAGACCCAGAAGCAGAAGAATTTGTCATGGAATGGAACCAAGAAGTCTTTGAAGAAGGAAAAGTTGGCTTGGAAGAGGGAGAATTTTATCCTTATCCGAGATACTAGGAGTTTGACATGAAACTAGAAATTTCTGATTTTACAGGATCTAAGATTGCCTTGATTTGTGGGGATAAGGTCTTGACTATCTTACGCGATGATAAGGAAAGCATTCCCTGGCCCAATATGTGGGAACTGCCAGGTGGGGATTGTGTCATAATAATGATAGGTGCTTAAAACGCTGATAAATCAAGGATTTGAGCGTTCTACAATCTGTCATTAAGGAGGAAATTTTTGTTTTAATAAGAGAATATCGCTATAGCGAGAACATTTTAATAGGTGTTCTCGCTTTTTTATTTTCAGGAGGAAAATATGCAAAAGAAAGAACAGTCATCACGTCAAGTTGTGGTGGGTTATCTCATGGATGTCATGAGTGTTGATATTGAGGAGGCCAATCACTTGGTCTCAGGCTTGGAACATGAAGGCTTGGTTTGCTTTGAATCAAATGGAGATGTCACAGTATTAGTATTGGAGGGACAATCATGAAACGCATTACCGCAAATCACTATCAAACGTCAGAGCGTTACTATAAGCTCCCAAAACTCTTGTTTGAGAGTGAGCGTTATAAGGATATGAAACTAGAAGTCAAGGTAGCCTATGCTGTTTTAAAAGATCGTTTGGAATTATCTTTGAGTAAAGGCTGGATTGATGAAGAGGGGGCTATTTATTTGGTTTATTCCAACTCAAAACTGATGGCTCTCCTTGGGTGTTCCAAGTCAAAGTTGCTGACGATTAAGAAAACGTTAAGAGAGTATGGCTTGATTGATGAAGTCCAACAGTCTTCTAGTGAAAAAGGGCGCTTGGCCAATAAGATTTATTTAGGGGAGTTGGAAGATGACACCAGCCCCGTCTTAAAATCAGACGGGGGTGGTGTTAAAAAAACACGGGGGCAGTCTCAAAAACAAACGGGGCAGGTCTTAAATTCAGCCCCTAGTGAGACTGAAATAAGTGAGACTAAGAAAAATGAGACTGAAAGAAATGAGTCAGTCATTGAGGACGAGGAGGAGAAAAAAGAAGTCACTTTTGGAAAAAAACAAGAAGAATCTCTCACTCGTAAAGTTGATCATGTGACAAAATACGACGTAGGCTATATTTGGAATTTGGTCTATGAACGCTTGCGACAAGAAGGCTTGTCTCGAGTTACGAGTGAATATGCGATGGTTCATTTTGAGGATCGTTATCGGTATGCTTTAGAGCACATGCGTTTTGTAAATACCGCTGAAGCTATTGCTGAATATGTCTTTAATGGGGTTCTATCCGAATGGAGTAAGCAGATACGACTAAATGAAGCGAAGAAAGGTGGTTGGTGAACAGATGTTTTGGTGGATCGTATTAGGAATCTGGAGACTAGGGTTGATTAGGCTGATTGTTGCAATCATCACGGTACCAGACATGGACGATTATAATTGAGGTAGGACGTTACGTAAAATGTAAGGTCCTTTTAGTTTTGTCAGAAAGGAAGGAGAGGCATGAAGTTTTTAGATTTATTTGCTGGAATTGGAGGCTTTCGACTGGGGTTAACTCGTCAAGGCCATGAATGTATTGGTTTTTGTGAGATTGACAAGTTTGCGAGGAAATCTTACAAAGCCATCTATGATACGGAAGGAGAAATAGAATTTCATGACATTAGACAAGTCACAGACCAAGACTTTAGACAACTCAGAGGGCAGGTGGACATCATCTGTGGGGGATTCCCTTGTCAAGCATTTTCACTCGCAGGCAGACGATTGGGATTTGAGGACACTAGGGGTACTCTGTTCTTTGAGATTGCTCGAGCGGCCAAACAGATCCAACCACGTTTTTTATTCCTCGAAAATGTTAAGGGTTTACTCAGTCACGACAAGGGAGAGACGTTTGCCACAATCCTCTCTACACTGGATGAGCTGGGGTATGATGTCGAATGGCAGGTGCTTAACAGTAAAGATTTCCAAGTCCCGCAAAACCGAGAAAGGGTCTTTATTATCGGACATTCTAGAAGATACCATCCCAGATTCTTATTTCCTCTCAGAGGAGAAAATAGCTCAGCTCATCTTGAGAGATTAGGAAATGTCAATCCGTCCAGAAAAGGCATGAACGGTGAGGTCTACCTAGCAACAGGTCTCTCGCCTACTTTGACGCAAAATAAAGGAGAAGGAGCAAAGATTGCCATTCCAGTCTTAACCCCTGATAGACTGGAGAAACGCCAACATGGCAGACGTTTTAAGGACAATCAAGACCCCATGTTTACCCTAACGGTTCAAGATAGACACGGTGTTGTTGTCGCAGGAACCCTTCCGACCTCTTTTGTGCAAACTGGGCGAGTCTATGACCAGTCTGGCCTATCCCCTACCCTTACCACCATGCAAGGAGGGGATAAAGTGCCTAAGATTATCTGCCGTGAAGAAGCTCCGCATTTGAAAATCAAGGAAGCGACCAAATTAGGCTATGCTAAGGCAACAGTGGGAGATTCTGTCAACCTTGCTTATCCAGAGTCAACCAAACGCAGAGGACGAGTAGGAAAGGGAATCTCAAATACCTTAACCACTTCTGACAATATGGGAGTGGTGGTAGCTGCTCTTGAATACCGTAAGGACAAGTGGTATGAAGTGACAGGAATAATCCTAGATGGAAAACTTTATCGTTTGAGAATCAGACGATTGACCCCTAGAGAGTGTTTTAGACTTCAGGGGTTTCCTGACTGGGCTTATGAAAGAGCAGAAAGCGTATCAAGTAAAAGTCAGTTGTACAAACAAGCAGGCAATAGTGTGACTGTCACCGTCATTGAAGCTATTGCTAGAGAATTTAGAAAGATTGAAGAGGAAGAAGGACATGAAATTATTACACACTAAAAGTATTAGGGACTGTACAGAGCTGGAAGAAGTTATTCATCAAGCAGAGGTAGAAAGGATTGCTGAGACGATTGCTTCTTTACCCAACTATGATTGTGAGATTGAGGTCACTTTTGAAGATGATTACCATCAGGAGATGAATGTTCCATTGGCTTACGAGTCCAACTTACATCGACTCTTTGAGTTTATGGAAACGCAAGACCTTAAAAATGGTGTTGACAGTTATCTAGCAGAAGAGAACCATCTCGTTTTTAGAGCTTTTGGTCAACACTATATGGCAAATGGAAAAGACGATTTATTGACCACACGGATTACAGTAAAAAGTTTCGGTGAAGGCAGGACACCCATTGATATGAGTAAGGTGTTTACTCCTCTTACTCAAAAATTACCAAAGGATTTATCGGTGTAGGAGGAAGAAATGCTAGAAATCTATTTAAGTCGAAATACCAGTCGAAATCAAAATCTCCTTTCTTTTTATGACACGCATGGTATTTCTTACACTCCTAAAGAAGTGAATGACTTGTCACGTGAGGACTTACTGAGCTTGTTTAGCAAAAGCAGTGATTGTTTTGCCCTCTTATCCCCTTCTCTACAACGGTTTAAAGGTCATAGAGAGATGAAATTAAGTGAATTAGTCACGTTGGTTCTCAGGAAACCTGACCAGAATTTGCGATTACCTCTGGTGATTTGTGAGGATAAAGTGTATCCCGATATGAGTTTAGAAGAAGCGAGAACCTTTCTACCAAGAACTCATAAGGTGGTGTCTTTTCGTGAGCACCTCTTTAAGCAACTAACAGAATAAGGAGGAGCTATGAACGACCGCTTTTGGGAAAATTTGGAAAGTATCGTTATTGAAAGAGGCATGTCATGGGCTGATCTCGCTCGAAAGATATTTAAGGGTCAATACGTTTATCCTAGTGAGTTTAAACGTCTCTACCAAACCTTTCGTCACTACAAATCTCATCACCTCATGCCACAAGTCAAATGGGTGGAGAAAGTGGTGAGCGTCTTAGAGATTGACTATGAAGACTTGTTTAGGAGGTAGACATGAGAAGGATATTGCTGGCGTACGGAGCCATTCATGTTAATGTTCTTTTGGTTAGTTTCTTTTTGGTAGGAGTGCTAAATGAGGTAGTGCTAATGGCCTTACAAGTTGCTTTTTTTGCTCTTGTACTGTGGGTCTGGAAATGTTTTAAGATACCTAAAAGAAATTTATCCTTAAAAGAGCGAGGGCTTTGGTTGCTTGTCAGTCTTGGTGTCATGGTGAGTACGGCTCTTATCATGAGTGCCATCTTTTCAGGATGTGCGGTGAACCAAGAAACGTTAGTGACGGTTCAAGATCAAGCACCAATGTTGCCTTTTATCCTCTTTCTCCTCAATGCCAGTGTGGTGGAAGAAGTATTTTACAGAGAAGTGCTGTGGGGAGTCTTGTCTCAACCTGTGGTTCAGTTTTTGTTAACGAGTTTCCTCTTTACTTTAGCCCATCACCCATCTAGTCTCATCACTTGGGGGCTTTATGGTAGTTTAGGACTGGTGCTAGGACTAGTTCGCTTAAAGGCTGATTGTTTCACCTCAACCCTCGTTCATTTGTCTTGGAATGGAATTGTCTTTTTCCTGTCTTTGTTGTGATACCAAAATCAAGGGTACTTTCGTATCATGAAAGCACCCTAGTGTTTATAAGGGAATCATGCTAAGGAGGGAATGATGTCATCCGAACAACAGGAACGCCAAGCGTTACAGTACGCAGAGAGAAGCACTATGTTTACCGTTAGGGTTCTCCTCAAGCTCTTAGAGTGGTCCGCTAGACAAGCTTTGGCACAAGACTCGGCCTATAAGATTGGGGTTCAAAAGTTAGAAGAACTCCTTCAAAGCCCTTATGCCATTGAGTGGCTTAATATCTCAAAAGACATCTTGGATAAACCCATTGATGTCGAGAAATTCAAGGAACTGATGGAATCGGAGAATCTGCCTATTGCCATTAGTTGGCAGGGAGACTACCTTTATTTCTATGCTAAGGATAAATCTTTGTTAGATAAGCACTTGGATAAGTTGCTTCAGAAGTTGGTTTCCAATCCCGAAAAACTGCAAGGCTTAACTCTGGATAAAACCTTAGATGAGGAAATCGCTAAAGCCAAGGAACAGATTGTGATGTCAGAACCTTTTGCTGTGAAGGCCAAGGAGGTAATTCTCTAATGGCCTCAGGGAAAAAAGCTTTTATCTTTGGTGTTTTAGGACTTGCCTTTGGCTATTTTTGCCATCGCCTAGTCTTGCTTTACGATAGTCTCCCAAATCAACCATCGATTGAAAGGTTTGCCTATCTCTTAGGAGAAGGTCAGAATCAGGTTTTAAATCCCTTGTGGAAGGGCAACTTTACTGGTAGATCGGTTTTAGGGTTTTGTTTTGGATTTGTGACTATGGGACTAGTCTATCTTTACGTCTCAACTGGTCAGAGAGTCTACCGAGAAGGGGCTGAGTATGGCTCTGCTCGTTTTGGAAACAATCGGGAGCGTAAAGCCTTTATCAGTAAGAACCCCTTGAACGATACTATCTTATCTCGAAACGTTAGGCTAACTCTCTTAGAAAAGAAAGCCCCACAATTTGACCGAAACAAGAACTTAGTGGTCATTGGTGGATCAGGATCAGGGAAAACCTTTCGCTTTGTCAAACCCAATCTGATTCAGCTTAACTGTTCCAATATTGTTGTTGATCCTAAGGACCACTTAGCTGAAAAGACAGGGAAGCTCTTTTTAGAAAACGGCTATCAGGTCAAGGTCTTAGACCTCGTAAACATGACCAACTCAGATGGCTTTAATCCCTTTCGTTATGTGGAAACGGAGAATGATTTGAACCGTATGCTTACGGTCTATTTCAATAATACCAAAGGCAATGGCAGTCGCAGTGATCCCTTTTGGGATGAAGCTTCCATGACCTTAGTGAGAGCCATTTCCTCTTACTTAGTGGATTTTTACAATCCTCCTGGTAGTACCAAGGAAGAAGCAGACAGTCGCCGTAAGCGTGGGCGTTACCCAGCCTTTTCAGAAATTGGAAAACTCATCAAGCTCTTATCCAAAGGGGAAAATCAAGATAAGAGTGTCTTAGAAGTCATGTTTGAGAGCTATGCCAAGACCTATGGAACGGAGAACTTTACCATGCGTAACTGGGCAGACTTCCAAAACTACAAGGATAAGACCCTGGATTCGGTGATTGCTGTAACAACTGCTAAGTTTGCCCTCTTTAATATCCAATCCGTCATTGACTTAACCAAGCGTGATACCTTGGACTTAAAGACATGGGGGACGCAGAAAACTATGGTCTATCTCGTTATTCCAGATAATGACACCACCTTTCGGTTTCTCTCAGCACTTTTTTTCTCCACCGTCTTTTCAACCTTAACCAGACAAGCTGACGTGGACTTTAGGGGACAACTGCCTATCCACGTTAGAAGTTACTTGGATGAGTTTGCGAATTGTGGTGAAATCCCAGACTTTGCGGAACAAACCTCAACGGTTCGCTCCAGAAACATGAGTCTCGTTCCTATCCTACAAAACATTGCCCAACTTCAAGGACTTTATAAGGAGAAGGAGGCTTGGAAAACGATTCTAGGGAACTGTGATAGTTTGCTTTATCTTGGTGGCAATGATGAAGAGACCTTCAAGTTCATGAGTGGTCTCTTAGGCAAACAAACCATTGATGTAAGAAGTACCAGTCGGTCGTATGGCCAAACAGGGTCTGGTTCTACCTCCCATCAAAAAATTGCGAGGGATCTCATGACCCCTGATGAAGTCGGAAACATGAAACGAGATGAGTGTTTGGTGAGAATTGCAGGGGTTCCTGTTTTTAAGGAGAAGAAATATTTCCCTTTGAAACACAAGAACTGGAAATATCTCGCAGATAAGGAGACAGATGAGCGTTGGTGGCATTACCACATTGCCCCCTTGAAGCATGAGGAGGAAAGTTTGGACTTATCAGACCACAGGGTTAGGGATTTAAGCACAGAAACCACACTACACTAATAGAAATGAGGAATCGTATGAACCAAAAATTAACAGGCTTTGTTTATGGCGTGGACGCAAGTTCCATGTTTGCCCAAGCCATGGCACTTTTACAAAAGGGAATGATTGCGACAGGAGCCTTTCTTGTCGTGATGGGCATTATTAACCTTTCAACCAATATCAAAGATGGTGGACCTGGTGTTCGCAATGCCATCTTAGAAATTGTGGGTGGTGTCATGGTGGGTGCCGCTGGTGCCTTTATCACTCAAATTACCATTTAGGAGGGCTAGGTATGACAAGATGAATACATTACCTTCAGCTTTTGTCTTTCTAGCCTCAGAGAAAATTTCAAGTGATAGCCTCTTTGAAGGCTTTAACGTAGACTTGGAATCGACCGCTAACTTGATCAAATCCCTTGCGGATTATAACCCAACCGTATGGTCTTATATGTCGGCCATCACAAAGGGAATCATGCAGCCCTTGGGAGTGGCTATTTTAGCTGTTGTTCTAGTCCTTGAGTTTTCTAAAATGGCTAAGAAAATCGCCAACTCAGGTGGAGCCATGACCTTCGAAGCCATTGCCCCAATGATGGTCTCTTATATCATGGTGGCTGTGGTCATTACAAATACTACTGTGATTGTTGAAGCCATCTTAGCCGTTGCTTCTCACATCATTGAAGGAGTGGCTGGCGTCGTTTCTCATGGGGGAGCGACTTATGAGACCATTTCAGGGTTAAAAGGGTCAGGAATTATTGGAAAATTGATTGTCGGCTTCTTTGCCATTTTGATATGGCTGGTTCGGTTGGTTAGTGTCATGGTGGTGAATCTTCTCATTACCATTCGCTTTATCCAACTTTATCTCATGATTCCTTTTGCGCCTCTAACCATTCCAACCTTCCTTAGTGATGACTGGCGAAGTGTTGGGATTGGCTACCTGAAAAACATCATGGTCTATGCCCTCCAAGGAGTCTTAATTTTCTTAATCATCTCCCTTGTGCCCCTCTTTGAATCTGCTGGGAAATTAGCTGTTTCAAATGGAGCAGGAGTAATGGAGACGTTAGCGACTACCTTTGGTGGCTTAGTCCAGGCTATTTTATTAATCATTGCCTTGGTGGGCAGTCAACGGACTGCAAGAAGTATCCTAGGCATGTGAGAGTAGGACAGGAATCGGTACTGCTTTGCAGTCGAAGGCGTCGTCTTACCTCCGCAAGGACGACTAGAACTGTCATAGCTAGGAACTAGCGTAGAGAGTTCAGACGTCTACTGCGTCAAAGACATGAAACCGTTCAAACTGGACTGAGATTTCCATCTTAGTCCTTTTTCAAAGAAGGAGCTACTATTTATGAATACACGTGTTTTTAAGGACATCACGAAAGTCCAACATAGGGCTTGGTTGGGCTTTACCACACGACAAGTCATCTTTGTCTTGCCAGCTATTGCCCTCACAATCCTTATCTTAGGACTGAACCTTTTTTATTGGCAATTTGGGGATTGGTTTGTCTATGGACTTATTTTTACTTTTACCATTCCTCTCATGTTATTTGGGGTCTATCGTCCTAATGACTTGCCCTTTGAAACTTATCTTAATTATCGATGGCATTACGAAATGACTATACCAAACCGCACACTAACTGGACAGAAAGGAATACGCCGTGAGAAAAACAAACCACTCAATGAAACCAAAGACTTCTTCTAAGCATAAGAAGACAGGTAAACCAAAAGAAAAGGTCTTGCCAACAACTGCCAATACCCTTCGTTACCAAGGACTTTTTCCTAATGGTCTCATGCAAGTCACATCTGATTATTTTTCCCAGTCCTATCTTTTAGGAGATGTTAATTACCAGACGGTAGGACTTGAAGATAAGGGAGCGATTATGGAAACTTATTCGGACTTGATTAACAGTTTGGATGACAAGACCAATTTCCAATTAACCATTTTTAACCAAAGAGTTAACTTGGACAAGTTTAGAAAGAGTGTCTTGTATCCCATGCATGAGGATGGCTACGATACTTACCGTGAAGAACTCAATCGTATCATGGAGAATAACCTAGAAGCTGGTGAAAATAACTTTTCAGCTATTAAGCTTATTTCGTTTGGGAAGTCAGACCAAAATCCGAAACTGGCTTATCGCTCTCTTTCTCAAATTGGGGAATACTTCAAGAGTGGTTTTTCAGAAATAGATGCGAACTTTACTCTCCTCAATGGAGAAAGCCGTGTGAATCACTTGGCTGATATGTTGCGAGGGGAAAATCATCTGCCCTTTACCTATCAAGACCTGGTGCGTTCAGGACAAACGACCAAGCATTTTATTGCCCCAACCAGTCTATCCTTTAAACATAAGAATTATATAGAGATTGACGATAGACTCCTTCAGATTGTTTACGTTCGTGATTATGGGATGGAATTGGGGGACAAGTTCCTACGTGAACTCATGCAGTCTGATTTGGAAGTGGTCATTAGTTTACATGCCAAAGGCTCAGCCAAGTCAGAAGCTATGACCAAGCTCCGCACCAAGAAAACCTTGATGGAATCACAAAAAATTGGGGAACAACAAAAGATGGCACGATCAGGTGTCTATCTTGAAAAGGTTAGTCAGGTCCTAGAAAGCAATATCGATGAAGCTGATGAGCTGATTAAAACCATGACGCAAACAGGAGACAAGCTCTTTGACACCCTCTTTTTGATTGGGGTCTTTGCGGATAACGCAGACCGGTTGAAGCACTCACTTGACATTATCAAGCAAGTGTCAGGTTCTAATGATCTCATTATTGATAATCTTTCCTACATGCAAGAAGCTGCCTTTAATAGCTTGTTACCTTTTGGAAAGAACTATCTTGAAGGTGTGTCTCGGTCACTCTTGACCTCAAACATTGCCGTCAATTCCCCATGGACTTCCGTTGATTTACAAGATAAGGGTGGGAAATTCTATGGGATAAATCAGATTTCAAGTAATATTATCACCATTGATCGTGGGAAACTCAATACCCCATCAGGTCTTATTTTAGGAACATCAGGTGCTGGTAAGGGAATGGCAACCAAGCATGAAATCATCTCAACCAAGTTAAAAGAAGAAGATACTGATACCGAAATCATCATTGTCGACCCTGAAAATGAGTACAGTATTATCGGCCAAGCCTTTGGTGGGGAAAGCATTGACATCGCGCCTGACTCTACTACCTTTTTAAACGTCTTAGACCTATCTGATGATAACATGGATGAAGACCCTATCAAGGTCAAGTCGGAATTTCTTCTCTCTTGGATTGGAAAACTCTTAGACCGGAAAATGGATGGACGTGAGAAGTCATTGATTGATCGTGTGACACGGCTCACCTATAAGCATTTTGAGACACCGTCCTTAGTAGAATGGGTCTTTGTCCTCTCCAAACAACCTGAACAAGAAGCCAAGGATTTGGCTCTTGATATGGAACTCTATGTGGAAGGCTCACTTGACATTTTCTCACACCACACCAACATCAAAACCGATAGTCATTTTCTCATTTACAATGTTAAAAAGTTAGGGGATGAATTGAAGCAGATTGCCCTCATGGTCATCTTTGACCAGATTTGGAATCGTGTGGTTAAAAATCAAAAACTAGGGAAGAAGACTTGGATTTACTTTGATGAAATGCAGCTTCTGTTGCTGGATAAGTACGCTTCTGATTTCTTCTTCAAGCTCTGGAGCCGTGTCCGTAAGTATGGGGCAATTCCAACAGGGATTACGCAGAACGTGGAAACTCTTTTGTTAGATGCCAATGGCAGACGCATTATCGCTAATAGCGAATTCATGATTCTCTTAAAACAAGCTAAGAATGACCGAGAAGAGTTGGTTCATCTTTTGGGCTTATCCAAAGAGTTGGAGAAATATTTGATCAATCCTGAAAAGGGAGCTGGATTGATTAAGGCAGGGTCAACGGTTGTTCCTTTTAGAAATAAAATCCCACATCAAACCAAACTCTTTGACATCATGAGCACCGATCCAGAAAAGATGAGGACTGAAGCATGACATCGGACAAACAGAACGTTAAGGTAGCCCGTAAAACATTTCAGAGTAGTTTAAAGGCTAGCCGTATTCATTACCGTAGGGAGAAGAAGGGGCTGAAACGCTCACTTCCTAAACGACGGTTTATCATCAGACGGGCAGAAAAAGCTGAAACGAGAGAACAAAGGCAAACCTTGAAACAGACCTACCAAGAGGAGAAAGACCTAGCGACAGATACCTTTACAAAAGCTATCTCCTATGTGTCACCCAGATGGCTAAAGGTCAAGGACATCAGAAAGTATCGCCTTCCTCAAGCCAGACATCGCTTAACAGTAGCGAGAAAACACTTGGCAGAGATCAAGATGGCAGAAAAAGAGCAGGCTATCAATCCTAAGTTCACTTATCAGAAAGAGCCAAACAAAAAGACTCCTTCACGCTTTCACTTCCAGAAAGAGAAAAGTCTTGACCGCCTTCAGGCGGAAAAAAAGGTAAACTCAGCGAAGCGTGACGTAAAGCAACTGAAAAGAGCCCATAAGGCTAAGAAAGCCTCTACGAAAGTCAAACGAGGGTTACGCTATGTCGCTTCAGACTCACTTGATTTAGTTGCTCAAGATGATGACCTAGAAGGAATTCGAACCGTAAAGGATATGAGTATCAAAGGCAGACGCTATGGGAGGTTCATCTATCAGTCAGGAAAATTGCTTGTGACAAGTGGACAGACTGGTATGCGTTTTACCAAGACTAAAATCGCCCATGGCAAGGAACGGTATCAGAATTTCAAAAAGGGGAAAGGCTTCACCCGTCAGAAACCCTTAAAACACAAAAGACGATACCACACTTTTCTCAAACAAGCTAGGAAACACAGTGTGTCAGGAATAAAAGGGGTTATTCAAGCCATCAAGGGAAGTATAACCTTCTTTTCAACAATTGTCCTCAATCCCATGACTTGGGTCGTGTCAGGTCTCTTATTTTTCTTGCTTTTGATGATGAGTTTTGTCGTTGGAATTTCAGGCACCAGCCTTATCCAACAAGATGAGGGTGAGCTGACAAAAGCCTATACGCACATGACGTGGGAAGATGCGGAAAACACCAGAACCAACGATACTGGCATTACCTACTACACGAAAATTGATGACGTCATGGGCTTTATGAACCTCAAGTATCAAGATTATGCTTTAGAAGAAGTTATGGAAAATGGGGATAAGACCTATCAAGCTTATTTGAGTCAGCTTTGGCATGACTTAAACGGTGGGGATTCTTTAAAAGCTATGCTTGAGCTAACCAAGGAGCCTGCCTACAAACTCTCGGATGACGATAGGGAAGAATTGAAGGAACTAAGTAAGGAAGGTACCTACCTTGCCCTACAAGAATTGGACAATCCTTTTCAAGGACAAACTGAAGATGATACGCTAACTATGACGGTTCGCTATGGCTATGAGATGATTGAGGACAAGCCAACGCTTCATCACCATATCATTTTAGAAGCCAAAGAGAACCAAGTGATTGTAGCACCCATGGATGGCAAGGTATCGCTTGATGGAGAGAACCTTATTATCACGTCAGGTAAGGGCCTCAATAAGTCTCAACTGACCTTGTTTAATGTCCATACAGGTCGAGTGACCGATGGCCAAAAGGTTCAAGCAGGAGAGATGATTGGTCAAACCAAAGATGGTTCTGGTCTCAAAGTAACCTATCAAAAGGTTGACAATGATTCAGAGAAACTGGTTTATGTCAATCCAGCCTTTTATTTTCCAAAGGTGATTCAACTCCAAACGACCATTCTACCGACTATTGGTCAATTTGGGGGCGATGAGTTTGCGAGAGCTAAGGTCATCTATGAGTATTTGAAAAGCCAAGGTGCGACCAATCAAGCGATTGCGGCTATTTTAGGGAACTGGTCAGTAGAATCCTCTATCAATCCTAAACGAGCAGAAGGTGACTACTTATCGCCTCCTGTGGGGGCAACGGATAGCTCTTGGGACGATGAGGGATGGTTGTCCCTTAATGGTCCAGCTATCTATAATGGCAGGTACCCAAATATCCTAAGACGTGGCTTAGGATTAGGTCAGTGGACAGATACGGCAGATGGGTCACGCAGACATACGCTCTTATTAAAATATGCCAAACGACAAAATCAGAAATGGTATGACTTAGACTTACAACTGGATTTCATGTTGCACGGAGATAATCCTTATTACACCAACTGGTTAAAAGACTTCTTCAAAAATTCAGGAAGCCCAGCTAGTCTTGCCCAACTCTTTCTCATTTATTGGGAGGGAAATAGTGGCGATAAGCTCCTAGAACGTCAAACAAGAGCCACCGAGTGGTATTACCAAATTGAGAAAGGCTTTAGCCAACCTAATGGTGGAACCGCCCAAAGTGATCCAAAAGCACTTGAAGCTGTTCGAGAAGACCTTTATGATAATTCTATCCCAGGTGGTGGTGATGGCATGGGCTATGCCTATGGTCAATGTACTTGGGGAGTGGCAGCTCGGATCAACCAACTAGGCTTGAAACTCAAAGGCAGAACTGGTGAGAAAATCTCAATCATCAATACCATGGGAAATGGTCAAGATTGGGTAGGCACTGCGGCACGTCTTGGTGGAGAGACAGGAAAGTTACCTAAAGCAGGAGCGATTATCTCTTTTGCGGGTGGTCAGTACGGGCATGTTGGGTTTGTCGAGAAGGTTTACCCAGATGGATCGTTCCTCATCTCAGAGACCAACTACAATGGTAATCCCAATTACACCTTCCGTAAGTTATCAGGAGTAGATGGTACGATTAGTTTTGCGTATACGATGAAATAAGAAAAAGGATATGCGAACAAGGTAAGGAGTTGCTCGCATATCCTTTTAATGTTGTCTGTATCGGTTAAAAGATAACCGAAAAGTTGTTTTATTCATTGTTTAAAGAGATTAAAAGACTTACTAAACGAATCATCTCATCAAGGATTTCTGAAAAGGAAATCCCTTTTGTATAACTATATTTTTTTGAATAATTTTGCCATTGTTGCTGCTGAGTAGGGTCAGATTTGAAGGTTTCAAGCAGTTGAATGATGTTATTAAAATTGAGTTCAGTTTCACGATAAGAGAAGGTTCTTTCACAAGCCATCTTTAATTGTGCCAAATCAATGTCGTCTTTCTTTAACTTTGAAAGGATATAGATATCGTAAAAATCTTTGCTACGACTGTTTAAGAAGCTCCTTGAGTAAATGGTTTGTAATTTTTCAGCTAGCACCGTTTCAATTGTATAAGCAATGATGGGGAAATTCTCATCATTAAAAATAGCTTTGTAATCGTAGGTAATGGGCTGAGGTGTAACAACATCTCCAGTCGCAATATCTAAATGGATAATTTGTTTAATGTTTTCCAGTTGACACAAAATGGTTGCTCGGTAACCACCGTAATCATCGCTTTCTTTAATCGTTGTAATGGATTGAATTGAAAATTGAATATCATTTTTTACTTCACTTAAAATTTCTTCCAGTTGTTGTTGAACATTTTCTTCTGATAGTGTTTGTTTATGAAAGAGAAAATCAATATCCACCGTGCTACGAGATTCAACTCCTATGATATTTGAAAGCAAAAATCCTCCCTTAAAAATATAATGGTCTGCATAAGAACTTCGACTTAGCTTTTTCAAAATGACTTCAAGAAAGTAGTAGGTCATTACTGAGTTAAAAGTTAGGCCGGTCTGTTTAGAAATGTTATGGCAGAGTGCTGTTAATTTTGCTTTATTCATAAGAGTACCTCCAAGGTTCGTTTAACATCATCTAAGATATTTAATTTTTGAGCATAGTCATAAAGTTTTGCAAGATTTTTTTCAGGGAAGTTACTATAAGTTTGAACTGTTTTAACAAAGAACTCATTATCAATGTTACTTCGATTAAGGATAAAATCGCATAGTACACGTTCAAAATTATAAATGTTAACCGTATTTCCCATAGGTGTTTTGACACTGGTAACCCCCATGTTAATAATATCTTTAGAAACAGTGTAGCTATTTAGATTCAATGGTCTGTTTCTAAAACGATAGTCCTTGGGAACTGTTACTTCAAAATATTGAGGAATTTCATCAGTAAGTCCCTGTAGATAAAGAGAAGAGATATAAGAAAAGACAGTTCTAGGATAACGATATTGGAAGAAATAGTATTCATCATAATCTCCACTAGAAGATAGATAGATACCTTTTTCGACCCTAAAGATAACTCCTTCGTCTTCTAGTCTCGTTAGATAGATGGTTGGAATACCTAATTTTTTACAATCTCTATGGGTAATCAGACCATTGTGATTGTTTATGTACTCAAGTAACAATTCTTTTTTAGACATAATCTCTCCTTTCTTTGTTGCTTTTGTACTTTAATTTTAGCATTTTAACGGTGCAGAAGCAACATTTTGGGTGTTATTAATTAGCATTTACTAGTCTCTTATGTGATGTGATACCAAAATCAAGTCGTCTTTTTTATGATGAGGAGAGAGTGACAGATTGTTGCTACTTATCAAAAGAAAAGAAGGACTTTTTATGACCAAACAATGTCATCATCACTTTTTAGTCAATCAGGAACAAGCAGAAAAGCATGTCTTCCGTAAAAGTAAGAAGTACCGTACGCTGTGTTCGGTAGCACTTGGAACTATGGTGACGGCTGTTGTCACTTGGGGTGGGCAAGTAGCCCAGGCTGACGAAGTGATAATGCCACCACTAGATAAGACTGTTCAGTTAACGGAAAATAATGCGACCAATTTACCAGAAGCTCAGCCAGCACCAGTTGCTGAACAGACTGATAGCCTTTCCTCAACTGGCCAATCAGATGGGACTATCACAGTAACGGTTCCTCATGATACGGTAACCAATGCCATCAATCAAGCAACCGCTGAAGGGCTTACTACCATTCAGGATAAACCTATGGATTTAGGCAACACGACTTCTGCTAGTGAGACCAGTAAGCAATTGGATACCGCTGAAGCGGATGCTGCCAAACAAGCTGAGGACATCACTCGGGTGACAAATACCTATAAAGCTGACAAAGCCGCTTATGAACAAGATAAAACTCGTGTCGAAAAAGGAAATGCTGCGTTGGTTGCTAGTCATAAAGAAGCTACTCAAGCAGGAAAGGCCTTGAATAGTTCAGTAGATACCACGGCTTCAGAAGTGAAGACTCAGGACAAGTCTGCGAATGTGACTATTACAACTCAAACCGTTCCGTCAGGAGAGGGATCAACTGTTTCAGGTTATCAGGACTACACATCTGCGGTAGCTGCTATTGATAAACAAAACAAGGCTAGTCTTGCGGACTATATCACGAAAAAACAAGCCGCAGATGCCATTACCGCAAAGAACCTAGCTGTTCAAAAGGAAAATGAAGCAGGTCTTGCGAATGCAAAGGCAGAGAATGAAGCGATTACTAAACGCAATCAAGCAGGACAAAAAGCGATTGATGATGAAAATAAAGCAGGTCAAGCTGCTGTGGATACCTACAATAAGAACCAACAAAAATTGGTGACAGACCGTGAAGCTGAGATTGCTGCTATTATAAAACGCAATAAGGAGAAAGAAGAAGCTGCTAAGAAAGAAAATGAAGCCATTGATGCCTACAATACCAAAGAAATGAACCGATACAAACGTGATTTAGCTGACATCTCAAAAGGAGAGGAAGGTTACATCTCACAAGCTCTTGCTCAGGCTCTCAACTTGAACAATGGGGAACCGCAAGCCCGCCATTCAGCTGACACGAGAAACCCTAATCGCATCATTGCTAAGGGTGACGTCATGCTTGGTGGGTATTCTAAAATCCTAGATTCTACTGGTTTCTTCGTCTATGATACCTTTAAAACTGGAGAAACCCTTTCATTCACTTATCAAAACCTTCAAAATGCGAGTTTTGATGGTAAAAAGATTACCAAAGTCGCTTATGACATCACAAACCTAGTGTCTCCAACTGGGACGGATTCTGTACAATTAGTTGTGCCTAATGACCCAACAGAAGGCTTTATTGCCTATCGTAATGATGGGACAGGGAATTGGCGAACCGATAAAATGGAGTTTCGTGTCAAAGCCAAGTATTTCTTAGAGGATGGCTCGCAAGTCAGCTTTACCAAGGAAAAACCAGGTGTCTTTACCCATTCCTCACTTAATTATAATGACATTGGCTTAGAGTATGTCAAAGACACATCAGGCAAGTTTGTCCCTATCAATGGCTCAACCATTCAAGTGACAGATGAAGGCCTAGCACGTTCACTTTCTTCAAACCGTGCTAGTGATTTGAACCTCCCAGAAGAATGGGATACCTCTTTTAGCAAGTATGCTTACAAGGGAGCGATTGTCTCAACCGTCACATCAGGCAATACCTACACCGTGACTTTTGGACAAGGCGATATGCCCCAAAATGCAGGACTGACCTATTGGTTTGCCTTAAACACCTTACCTGTTGCACGAACCGTCAAACCTTATAGTCCGAAACCACATGTGACCCCAAAACTAGACCCAGTCCCAGAGCCGATTAAAGTCGTGCCAAAAACCTTTACACCAAAGACCTTTACCCCAGAGTCACCTGTGATCTTTAAGGAAAAACCACTGGAGAAAGTGACTCAACCTCGCTTGACTTTGACAAAGGTGACCTTTGCTAAAGAACCTAGGTCTGAACCTTTGCCTAAAGCACCACAAGTACCAACGGTTCATTATCACGACTATCGTCTGACAACGACCCCTGAAATCATGAAAAAAGTGGTCAATACCGACCAAGACAATCTTCATGACAAAACTATCGCCAAGGATTCGACAGTTATTTATCCTTTAACAGTTGACGTTTTTTCTTCAAATCGTGCCAAAACAACTACCCTTACGTTTGAAGATTACCTTCCAGCAGGCTATGCCTTTGATAAAGAAAAAACACAAGCAGAAAATGAGAATTATACGCTTACCTTTGATGAAGCTAAGAACTTTGTGACCCTGACTGCCAAAGAAGCCTTGCTTCAAGAGGTCAATCAAGACCTCACTAAGTCTTATCAACTGGTGGCTCCTAAACTTTATGGTAGCCTTCAAAATGATGGGGCTACCTATTCCAATAGTTATAAGCTCCTCATCAATAAGGGAACGTCAAATGCCTATACAGTGACCTCTAACGTGGTGACCGTTCGTACACCTGGTGATGGGAAAATCACTAGCCGTATTACTCCTCAAAAACGCAATGAGAATGAAGACGGTGTGGTCATTAACGATACGGTGGTGGCTTTAGGAACGACTAACCATTACCGTTTGACGTGGGATTTAGATCAATATAAAGGTGATACCTCTTCTAAAGAAACGATTGCTCGTGGTTTCTTCTTTGTGGATGATTACCCAGAAGAAGTCTTGGATTTGGTGGATAAAGGAACAAGTATCACCACTCTTGATGGTAAAGCCGTATCAGGGATTACTGTTAAGGCCTATGCGTCTCTGTCAGAAGCTCCTAAAGACCTTCAAGATAAACTCGCTCATGCCAAGATTTCTCCTAAAGGAGCTTTCCAAATCTTCCAACCTAACGACAATCAGGCTTTCTATGACCAGTACGTTAAAACAGGAACCTCTTTGAACCTTCTCACCAAAATGACCGTCAAAGACAGCCTTTATGGTCAAACTAAGACTTATCGAAACAAAGCCTACCAAGTTGATTTTGGGAATGGCTATAAAACAAATGAGGTGACCAATACCCTTGTCAGCCCCACACCTAAGAAACAAAACCTTAATAAGGATAAAGTGGACATCAATGGAAAACCGATGGTAGTGGGTTCACAAAACTACTATACCTTGTCATGGGATTTAGACCAATACCGTGGCATTAAAGCTGATAAAGCTCAAATCGCAAAAGGCTTCTACTTTGTGGATGACTATCCTGAAGAAGCTGTGCTACCAGATGACACAGCTATTCAACTAACGACATCTAACGGCAAGGCTGTCATAGGTGTTACGGTAAAAAACTACACGAGTTTATCAGAAGCCCCTAAACCCCTACAAGCAGCCTTTGAGAAACGCAAGATTGCGCCTAAAGGAGCTTTCCAAGTCTTTATTGCAGAAGATCCACAAGCCTTTTATGATTCTTATGTGACCAAAGGCCAAAACATTACCATCGTTACACCGATGACAGTTCGTGAGGAGATGCTTAATTCAGGGAAGTCTTATGATAACGTGGCTTACCAAGTAGACTTTGGGCAAGCCTATGAAACCAATACGGTGACCAATCATGTGCCAAAGGTAAATCCTCATAAGACCAATACCAATAAAGAGGGAGTGTCTATTGATGGCAAAACCGTTCTTCCTAATACCGTAAATTACTATAAGATTGTTCTGGATTATAGTCAGTACAAGGACTTGGTAGTGACGGAGGATACCCTTGCCAAAGGTTTTTACATGGTAGATGACTATCCAGAAGAAGCTCTAACACTAAATGCAGACGGTGTTCAAGTGATGGATAAGGCGGGAAATCTTGTCAAAGGGATTTCTGTCAAAGCCTATGCTTCGTTATCAGAAGCTCCTCAAGTGGTGCAAGAAGCTATGGCCAAACGCCAACTTACACCAAAAGGAGCCATTCAAGTTTTAAGTGCTGATGATCCAAAAGCTTTTTACGAGACCTATGTTAAGACAGGTCAAACCTTGGTGGTGACGCTTCCGATGACCATTAAGAATGAGTTGACAAAGACTGGTGGCAAGTATGAAAACACGGCTTATCAGATTGACTTTGGTTTGGCTTATGTGACAGAAACAGTGGTCAATAATGTGCCAAAACTAGACCCACAAAAAGATGTGGTGATTGATTTGTCACAAAAGGAGAACAGTCTTGATGGAAAAGAAGTTGCCTTGAATCAGGTCTTTAACTACCGCTTGGTGGGAGCACTTATTCCTGGTAATCGTGCGACACCACTCATCGAATACCGCTTTGACGATGATTACGATGAAAGCCATGACGACTATAATGGTGTTTACAAGGCTTATACTGTGGTAGATGTCACTCTAAAAGATGGGACGGTTTTACTAAAAGGGACAGAAGTGACTAAGTACACGCTACAACATGTTGACACGTCAAAAGGAACGGTTACCATCAGTTTTGACAAGGAATTCCTAGAAAAACTAGCAGAAGAATCCGAGTTTCAGGCAGATGTTTACTTGCAGATGAAACGAATCGCTTCAGGTGAAGTAGAAAATACGGTACTACATACCGTCAATGGCTACACCATCAGTTCAAACACGGTTAAAACAACTACTCCTGAACCAGAGCCACCAACTCCGAATCAACCAACACCACCCCAACCACCTATTCCAACACAAGAACCACCAGTTCCAGCAAGTGTCTTACCAAATACAGGAGAGAGTCAATCTCTTTTGGCGCTTGTCGGTGGAGGCCTTCTTTTAGGCTTAGCCTACGTCCTTGCTAAACGCAAAATGGAGGACAATTAAATGGAACCTAAAATCATTTACACAATGGATTCAGACCAAGATGGCTTAACGGATGCTCAGGAGTTAGCTCTAGGGACCAATCTTTTTAGCAGTGATACGGATAGTGATGGACTGACAGACCTTGAAGAAGTCCAACAAGGCTTGAATCCAATTCAACAAGGTAAGGAGAGCAGTTATGGCTTGGAATTATGACACGATTTCAAAAACTCTCTCTGAGATGGCACAAGAAAACTATGAAGATATGGTCAAAGCCTTATTAGCCATGGAATTGAGTGTCAAAAACAAGTCACTTCTTGACAGGCTCTATCAAGACTTTATGGGCATTGATGACTTGTCTTTAGTCAGTGATGACCTGCGCCTAAGAGCAGACGATTATCAGGAACAGCTTCAAGAAGAACTCACGGATTTGTTAGATAAACTCTATCGAACAGGAGAGGGAGCTAGTTTCATTATGGAAGTGATAGCGTCTAATAATATTTTTGATACCTTTGTTCAATATGAGGATTTGGATGAGGACGATTATTCATCGCTTACCTTAGAAACCTTGCAAGACATTATCCAAAAGGACTTGCCTCTCACTAGTCAAGATTATTTTGGAGATGTGACCTATCTTGCCTTGCAGAAAGATTTGTTAGACCAGAAAAGTCATTTCTTACAACAGTATGTGACGACTTTAGTGGATAAGTTGCCACAAGAAAAAAACCAAAGCACCTTAGTCCTAGACTAAAGCAGTGGGCTGAGACTACCTCTCAGCTCCTTTTTTGATTTGGAGGAACGTATGATTCAAGAGCAGTTACTCGAGATGTTGCGGGCAAGATTGCCACGTGACCAGATTCTTTTAGAATCCTTTTTACGCTATCAAGCAGTTCATTTTGATGAAGATTGGGAGAGCCTTATCCAAGATTTTACAACCCATAGAGGAGTAGTCCCCTCACCTGATCAAGTGGTTCGCTTTGAAACAGAAGTTTCTGCTTTTGTGAAGGCGAGCCCTTTTGACGAAGCGACAGACCTCAGTAGCTATACGCGGACCTTTGGCCAAGCAGGCCTAAAGAAGTTACCTCAGTTAAACAGCGATGAGAAAGCCTTGGTGATTGAGGTAGCCCTCTTTAACCTAGCTACTCGCTTTCAGCTATTAGACCAAGAGGGAACTTATCAGTCTATTTCGGTAGCTTCTCTTTTAGAAAAAGGCAAAGCTGCTAACTTGGTCAACGTCTACCGAGTCGCTAACAACTTATCTGATCGTATTAGCCGTGACATTGAACAATTTCTCTTAACTTATGAACCGGAGCTGGATACCAGACCTATTGAGACTATCTCCGAGAGTGACGAAATAGAAGTAGAACCCAGTCCAGAAATTACCTTTCGTGAAGAGAGCTTTGTCATCATGGCGAGTCTTGAAGAAGACCTCTCGCAACTCAATTTGCGAACAGGGAAAACAGAACATTTACCAGCCTATGAACATCTAAACTTGTCTCAGAAGTTTGAGATATTGAGTCATTTTGACCAAGTGAGAAACAGTCGCCCAAAACTGCCAAATCTAAGACGTGGAGAGTTTAATCATGAGATGGAAATGACGCCTATCTATGAGGAAGAAGAGCTATTAACCTATTTAGAAGCAGATGGGACGATTTACGACTTACAACGTCCCCTAACACCGCAAGAAGAAGTGATCTTAACTGAAATTGGTCAAACGATTTTAGCAGAGAATACTGAGAGACTGACCAGTTTAGGGATAGACTTAGCTAACTTTGATGAGAATAAACAAGGGGTACTGATAGATGCCACAGGGCGTTTCCGTTTGAAGAATGCAGACTTAGCCTTATTAGGGGGCTATCCTAACGCATCCGTCACTCAATTAGCTCTTACAACAGAATTGCTTCAGATGGGACTAACGCATGACAGAGCAGAGTTCTTCTTGACCAGTCAGTTAAAGTTAGAAGACTTAAGACCGATTGCCTATGCTTTCTTACATGAATACCTCGATCTTGAAGAAGCTAGAACCTTTGAAAGGGACAAACAGTCCCAGCCAGACGTATCCTTTAGAGACTGGCGAGAGCGCCTAACACAAACAGAATCTGAAATTATCATGCCTCAAGAAACACCTCAAAATCCTATTGTAGAGGAAGCCCTTAAACGTTATCCGATTGATTCCACGGTGTCCTATAAGGGGCAGGACTTAAAGGTGATTGCCATAGAAGAGTCAGGTGTCAATGACCTGATTCGGATTGAACTACAAAATGATTTCACAGATGTGATTGAACAAAATCCAGTTCTTTTCTTACGGACATTAGAGGAGATCACTCAGGCTCTCCATCTTCCTTCTGCCGAAGAAAAAGAAGAAGTGGAACAACCTAGCCAAGAATTAGACCTCTTTTCCTTT
>ERZ772972.107-NODE-107-length-27027-cov-8.898191_pt1 | contig 27027 bp, 11 predicted proteins | sample MGYA00580673_ERZ772972 | MGnify/ENA primary metagenome ERZ772972 (study PRJEB29015, sample SAMEA2738051) | human oral metagenome | biome: human oral; feature: human-associated habitat; material: saliva | place: China | collected 2229 ... | reverse complement strand
AAAATTCCAATAAGAACAACCGTCAGGTTTTACAAATCGCAATCCTCGCACTTCTGGCTGCACCTATTGGGATTCCAGTCGGGATTGGTCTTCTCATGGCTATCATCGGGATTTTTATCGCTACGGTTAGTGTACTTTTAGCCTTCTTTGCTGTATCAGTAGCTGGACTAATCCTAGGAGGCGTTCTCCTATTTGAAAGCTTCTACGTTCTGGCTGAATCGACATCTGCTTTTATACTGATTTTTGGTGGAGGTTTACTAGCGATCGGAGCTTCGTCTCTAGTCTTACTAGCGACTTCCTATGTAGCACGTTTCTTTGGATTACTAGTCCTTCGACTTATCCAATGGATTCTTAATAGAGGAAAGAGAGGTGAAAGACATGCGTAAATGGACAAAAGGATTTCTTATCTTTGGTGTTGTTACCAGTATCATCGGTTTTTCCATGATGATCATCGGTATCCAAACAGATGGTGTCAGAAGCCTCCTTGCAATGTCTCAAAATCCAGTATTTGAAAGTCGAATGGAAGAGCTCGTTTTTGACCAAGATATTGAAAAACTAAACATCTCTCTGAAAGAACATTCGCTCGTTATCACTGAATCAAGCGATGACAAGATTCACATCCAGTATCATCCAACCTTCTCTGAAAAAGAAAACCTCCAGCATTCTATCAAAGAAAAAACTCTTGAGATTTCTGACACCAAGTCAACGACACGTCGTTCTGTAGGTTCTAGTATCGAGGGAATCCTATTTATCGCAAGTGAATTCTCAAGTCGCAATAATGAAGTCGTTCTATCGCTGCCAAAAGGAAGAGAATTAAAAAATCTAACCGCCCAGGTCGACCACGGTGTCCTTTCGATTGCCGATGTAAAAGTCAGCAATGCCAAGATTCAGTCAAATGGCTATCTTCTTCGTATCACTAATAGCGAGATTAAAAACAGCCAACTGACCACAGCTGGAATCGTCAATGTATTTGAAACCAGTCTAACAGATAGCCGTATCCAAGCAGAACATCAACATATCTCTGCTGACGACATCAAAGTGCACGGTAAGGTAGAACTCGAGGCAAGAAAAGATATCTCACTCGAGTTATCCCAAAAGGAACTTGAGCGAATCAATGTTGAGTTTTCTGCTGAACATGGTGATATCTATCGCTGGCATCGAGACAGACGTGACATACATACTGGAGGTAGTAAAGGTGAAGCATTAGCGAACCCTTACAAAACAGAAAAAAAAGATACGCAAGATCTCCTCGTCGCAAAATCGAATCAAAGTATCTATTTCCCATAATAAGATCGCTTGCTTTCTAATAGAAATCATGAATAAAGACAACTAGTAGTTACTACTCAAAAATTAATCAAAAAAAGGAGGTCTATTATGACTCAAGAATGGTTTGAAAGTGCTGATTTCGAGAAAACAGCCAACAATGAGAAAAAAGAACATCCATCTGACCTAGTCATTCCTGAAGAAGAGTTAAAAGAAAAAGAAGAGTTGCCGGTGGTTGAAGAAAATCTTCAAGTCAATCCTGAAGAACAAGAAGCTGACCTAGAAAAAGTAGAGAATGGCGAACACGAAGAGATCGTGGAAAATGCAGACAAGTCAGAAGAACCTGTAGAGACTGAAGAACAAGAAGAACTGGCAACAAAGACAGACCAAGCAGAAAAACCAGTTAAGGAAGCACCTCAGCCTAGCAAATCTTTGGAAAGTCCATTTGTCCCAGATCCTGTCCCTACAAAAACTGCAATCTTCAAAGAAGAATTGGCTGATTTTTGGGTCTGGTTACAAGGTGCTCTCAAAGAGCCAACAGCAAGCATTGATACAGATAAAAAACATAGTTATAATGCCTTTGCGCTCCTAACTATCTTTTCTGCCACGAGTTTCCTCTTTACAGTTTATCACGCCAAGCAAGCCTACTACGGCCATATGGCAGCCATCGACTCTAAAGCTCTCCAGCATTTCCCTTCACTAAATCTCTTTTCTATCTTCTCCATCTTGGTAGCGACAAGTCTCTTCTTCTTTTCAATCCTCATGGGTGGATTTGTAGTCAAACGCTTTGTCGACCAAGACCGTAACTGGACACTGGAAAAAGCCTTGCAAGAGTATAGCAGACTCTTCGCCCTTCCTATCCTGCTCACGGGTATTGCGAGTTTCTTTGCCTTCTTTAATAGTCTACGTTTTGCAGCTCTTCTTTGCCTCATTAGCATTGGTCTGGTACTTCTTGCCAACCTCTATACCATCTCAAGACCAAGTAAAGATAGCCAAACCGACTCCTTCTATCGCCTTCTCTTGACCTTCCTAGTCAACGGAAGCATCCTATTTCTCTTTTTCCTAGCAGAAATGGCACTGGTTTTTGATTATCTCCGAATCCTAGCTTTTATGTAAGATAAAATCCTGTCAGCTCTTGACAGGATTTTTTGTACACAAAAACAAGCCGAACGGCTTGTTTTATTTTTCAGTTGCTAATGCTTCAAAATCTTCCCCTAAAACAGGTCCTACCACTATTTGGTTGGCATCTAAATCCTGACAAAGTTCCTTTGGAAGAGCTTCTAAGAATTTTGCATAATCTAGTCTGGCTACTGCTTCATAGTCTTCAGGCTTAGAACCATCTCCAGATATTTTCACCAAGTCAATCTCCCAGATGACATCTTTACCTGCCAATTGCTCAATGTAAGGAGCAGGAACAACAGGCCCCTTCGGTAAGATAGTCTTAACTCCCTGGGCTAAATGGTAGATGCCGTGAATCTTGCCTTGGCCATCTGGATAAAATCTGAGGGTTGCAAGATAAGCATCAGACTCTTGAACCTTTTTGACCAGAGTTTCAAAACGTGTCAAACCATCTTGTTCTAAGAAAGCTTCCAAATCCGTCTTATTAAAATAAATAGGTGAAAGAATTCCTTGGCAGAAATATAGACGAGCAGCCTTGTCAGCTAAATAGTTCTTAACAGTTTCTTGGAAGTAAGCATTCAAGTCAAAGTCTGCCAAGCCTTCAACTGCTTCTCCGACCTTACTAGACAAGGCTCGCAAAAGGGCTTCTACAATTTCCCAGTCAGCTCTTGTGATAAAATCAGGAATAACAACTTGATAGCCTTTCTTGCTATCTTCATAGCTAACTTTAAAGAGAAATTGAGACTTACCCACAACAGCACACTCGATATACTCAAGGCGATTGAGAGGCTGACGGAGATAGATAGCATCATAGCTATGAGATTCCAAGCCATCTACAAGGGCTAAAATTGATTTTGCTGTTAAAATCTCCTGTTGTCCTAGGACACTTTGTTTATTTGGAATAAAAAATGCTTTCACCATACATAGGCTCCTTTGAAATCGTTTACATATAGTATACACTATTTTCCTGAAAGATGCAGAAACAAATTTTAGATTTTTGGGTAAAAAGCATAGAAAAACAGCCCCTCAGGACTGTTTGCTTTTTATACTGCTGTAGCTGGGTCTAAACTCTCACCAAGTACTGCTAAACGCTCAATTACATCAGTTTCTGTCAATTCATGTTCTAAGACATAACGATTGCGTGGATGAACACGGCACTCATGTGAGCACCCGCGAAGGTATTTATCTTCGTTTTCTTCTGACGTTAGGATACGACGGTTACAGAATGGATTGCCACAGTTAACGTAGCGCTCACATGGTGTTCCATCAAACCAGTCCTTACCAACAACGGTTGGATTCACATGGTTGACATCCACTGCGATACGCTCATCAAAGACATACATTTTACCATCCCAAAGCTCACCTTGAACTTCTGGGTCTTTACCGTAGGTTGCGATACCTCCGTGCAATTGACCAACATCTTTATAACCCTCACGAACCATCCAACCAGAGAATTTTTCACAACGCACGCCACCTGTACAATAGACGACAACACGTTTGTCCATGAATTTTTCCTTGTTATCACGAACCCACTGTGGTAACTCGCGGAAGTTACGGATTTCTGGACGGATTGCTCCTCGGAAATGACCTAAATCATATTCATAGTCATTACGTGTATCTAAGACAACGGTATCTTCATCAAGTAAAGCTTCCTTGAACTCTTTTGGAGATAGGTAAGCACCAGTTGTTTCTAATGGATTAATGTCATTGTCAAAGTCATTGTCTTCAAGACCAAGGTGAACAATTTCTTTTTTGTAGCGAACAAACATCTTCTTGAAGGCTTGCTCGTTTTCTTCATCAATCTTGAACCATAAGTTCTCCATTCCTGGGAGACTGTGAACATAGTCCATATATTTTTGTGTTGTTTCGTAGTCACCTGAAACTGTTCCGTTAATACCCTCATCAGCCACAAGGATACGACCTTTTAGACCGATAGATTTACAGAAGGCCAAATGATCTGCAGCGAATTGTTCCGCATTCTCAATTGGAGTATAGAGGTAGTAAAGTAAGACACGAATATCTTTTGCCATAAGATTTGTTCTCTTTTCTATTCTTAAATTTTCAGAATTTTTCATCTGACTATACCAGTATACCTGCTTAAGAAAACGAATGCAATTTATTTGACTGGAAATTATAGAGAAAGGACTTTCCTGCACTTCAGTGGTGAAGTTGTAACAGCTTTATTCTAAGAATTTAAAGGTCTATAACTTTCTGCTTACAGGTATTTCAGTAACCATATCGAATATTAGATAGATCTCGCAATTTTTTAATCTGCTTAGATTGACTTTCCGATAAATGCAACTTATGTTCAATTAATACATCTGCAATAGCGACATTCATTTGACTCAGAACAAATGGAACAGAGGTTCCACCATCCCTCAGTTGAGCTTTAAAAATAACTAAGCGCTTTTTGAGAGGGGCAAGTTGAGGCCTATCATCTATATCTTGAAGAAGCTGATCTATGATAACAATCGCCTCATGAGATCTTTCACTCCCCCCAGCAAACCATTTTAAATTGGACATTCATTTCCCTCCTGAAATTTGCTTGACAAGAAGCTAGTCTTCTTTATGTGAATTCGCCTTTGTAAAGTCAATACATCTTTAATCTCCATTTATTCACACATAATATAAAAAACAAAGGTGATTCTAATGCTAAGTATATCAAAAGAGAGAGTTAAAAACAATCTTTATCATACTTTTCTTTTGATAGCGAAAATCTGACCAATCATGCTAGTCTGCTGCTCTTCAAAGATCTCGTCAAAAAGTTGAATCTAAACGAAGTCTGTTCAAAACACTTTTTGATCGATGATAAAAGACGCTATTATCTCTCCTTAGATATCACTTTATTATCCAATTTCTCTTTCAAATTCTAGCAGACTATAATACAGACTATGCCTGTAAGGGATTGAAATCAAATGCTCATTTCTAACAGTTTTAGAGACTAGACTAACCGCTTCACAACCAACATTGCCTCGCTTTCTTTCATATTCAACAGAGGAAACCGTTGAGAGCTTTAGCATATTGAACTTTGAATTAGTTCAACTCTTTTTACAAATCTAAAAACAATCCAGTAGTATCATTAATGTAGACTCAACTCTTTCTACCATTTAAGGTCATAAAGAGGAATCCGACTATAATACTCATTATCTGGCAAGCGGTTATCATCCTATCTCTTCCATTATAGAAACTACACTGAATACACTACACTTTTAATCAATACAATGCATCAGAAAACATTCAAAGTAAGTTAGGAAACCCATTCTGGCGACGAGGATAATGGTAGTCTCTCTGTCTGATACATCTGGTCTAGCCTTGAACTTTATCCGACCTGTTCAGGAAAACCCAATTATGATATTGTAAGCCCTCTTGTTAACTACCTCCGTGTTTACCTAGCTAAAGAAGATAAGTAGTTAATCCATACTGATTAAAACTATAGTCACTTCAAATTTGTCAAATGCTAACAATTCGATAAGAATGTGGTTACTAACATCTAACATCAAAACCTCTTAAAAGGAGACAAATTGATCTTTACTCTCAACCGATTGCCAAGTCATTCGGTAAGCTTCCTAAAAGCCAAAAATCTCCTAGCAGACTTTCCTGCTAGGAGATTTTCTTATGAGAGGTACTTGTTTAATACTCAATGAAAATCAAAGAACAAACTAGCAAGCTAGCTGCAAGCTGTACTGGTTTGAAGAGATTTCCGAAGAGTATAAGCTTTAAAAATCGGTTTTACAATCTGATGATGATCAAATAGTCTACCAATTAAGCTTCTTCGTCTTCTTTACGACGACGTCCTGCAAGACCAAGACCAAGTAATGCACTTGCTGCCGCTGCTACCATAGCAAGAGTTGACTCTTTTGTACCTGTATTTGGTAATTCTTTAGCTACTGTACGTGCGTTTGTGGTTTCTTCTTGGTTGGCATTTGCTGCTGCTTTAACATTTACATCTTTAGAATCAGCATCTGTTGCTTTAACACCTGCACCTGCATTGTTGTTAGCACCTTTAGCTACTACTAGGTTAGCTGCTGGGATCACTACTACTTTTCCATCTGGGTAAACGATTATTGCTTCCCCTTTTGCTGAGATTGTGATTTTAGCATCTTTAAGTTTTGGATTTGCCTTGATTAATGCTTCTTTAACAGCTGCTTTTTCTGCATCTGTAAGGTTATTCACATCACCTACTGCAACTTTTTCTGGTAAGTTAATATCTAATTCTGTATTTCCATTAGAGTCAGATAATTTTTCTTCTACTAATTTATCTGCTGGAATTACCACTTTTTGTCCATCTGGGTAAACGATTGTCGCTTCTCCTGTTGCTGAAATTGTAATATTAGCATCTTTAAGTTTTGGATTCGCTTTAATTAATGCTTCTTTAACAGCTGCTTTTTCTTCATCTGTTAAGTTTGTTTTATCAACTACTCCAACTTTTTCTGGTAATTTTGGTGTTTCTTTTTGTCTGAAAGCATCATCTCTTGGAATTGCTAATACTTGACCTTCTTTTGTAACGATTGTTACATTTCCAGCTTTATCAATCGAAATGGCTAATTCTTTTTTACCATCTTTTTCGATTGTTGCATTACCATCTTTATCAATCGTAATTTTCACTTTACCATCTTTAGATGCGTAAACTGTATTTCCTTCAGCATCTGTTGTTTTCTCTAGAGTGCTAATGTCAAATTCTTCAACACCAGTAATCGCTCCTAGAATCATAAATTGGAACTTCGCTTTTTCTTCTGGAGTAATATTCTTAAGATCAGTTACAGTTACTTTACTTAAATCAAGTTCAAGATTATCTCCACCATGTTTAGCTTTTGCATCTTCTTTATCTTTCACTAGTTGTTCTTTAGAAATTGTCGCTGTAGAACCATCTGGTAATGTTACTGTTGCGTTTCCTTTGCCGTCTACCACTACAGTTGCGCCTGGGTTTACTGCTTCAATTGCTTTCTTAACTGCTTCTTTTTCAGCGTCTGTTAAGTTATCTTTATTTTCAACTAATGTACGAATAGCAGGTGTTTTCACTTTAGCGTTTTTAGCTTCGTCAGCTAGGTTGTCAGCTGGGATTACTAAATCTGAAGCTGGGATGTTAAGAACTGTTCCATCAGCTTTAGTTACTGTTGCATTTCCTTTTTCGTCTACTACTACAGTTGCGCCTGGGTTTACTGCTTCTACAGCTTTCTTAACTTTTTCTTTTTCTTCATCTGTTAAGTTAGCTAGATCTGCTACTACAGTTTTAGCTGCTGGTGTGTTCGCATCGTTACCACCATTATCTTTCTTAGCATCGTCTTCTACTTTAACTAAGTCTGTTGATGGGATAACTGAAACATTGCCATCTTTCACTACAGTTGCATTTCCTTTATCATCTACTACTACAGTTGCGCCTGGATTTGCTGCTTTAACTTTGTCTTCGATTGCTTTCTTCTCAGAATCAGTTAAAGAATTTGGATCTGCTACTTTTGTTTTAGCTGCTGGAGTAAGCGCGTTGTCTTTAGCTTTTCCATCGTTCACATCTTTTTCAGATTTTGTTAAATCTGATGCTGGGATGACTGCTGTCTTACCTTCTGGTGTTGTGACTGTTGCGTTGCCTTTGTCGTCTACTACTACAGTTGAACCTGGGTTTACAGCTGCTACTTTAGCTGCAATTGCATCTTTTTCGTCTTTCGTTAATGATTCTGGATCTTTCACTAAGACTTTAGAAGCTGGTTTCACAATGTCATTTCCTGCTTTTGGTGCTTTTTCTGCATCTGCATTCTTCGTTAAGTCTGCCGCTGGAATGACTGCTGTCTTACCTTCTGGTGTTGTGACTGTTGCGTTGCCTTTATCATCCACTACTACAGTTGCACCTGGATTTACTGCTCGAACTTTAGCTGCGATTGCATCTTTCTCATCTTGTGTTAATGAATCTGGATTTGCTACTACAGTCTTATCTGCTGGTTTAACTACGTCATTCCCTGCGTTTGGCTTAGCTGCATCTTCTGCTGACTTCGTTAAGTCTGTCGCTGGAATTACCGCTGTCTTACCATCTTTAGTTGTTACTGTTGCATTTCCTTTGTCATCTACGACTACAGTTGAACCTGGATTTACTGTTTCTACAGCTTTCTTAACAGCTTCTTTCTCTTTATCTGTCAGTTGTTCTGGATTTGCTACTACAGTCTTATCAGCTGGTTTGTTTACATTGTTTCCTGCGTCTGGTTTAGCTGCATCTGATTCTGTCTTCACTAAATCTTTTGCTGGAATGGTTGCTACTACTCCATCTTTTGTAGTTACTGTAGCATTTCCGTATTTATCAAATACTACTTTAGCTTCTGGATTCACTTCTTGAATTTTCTTAGTGATAGCTTCTTTATCAGTATCTGTTAAAGTATCTGGATCTTTTACAACTACTTTATCAGCTGGTGTATTCACTTTGTTTGTAGCATTTGGTTTAGTTGCATCTTCTGGTGATTTAACTAAATCAGTTGCCGGAATTGTAGCTGATTTACCATCTTTCAATGTAACTGTTGCATTTCCTTTATCATCTACAAATACTTCTGCTCCAGGATTTACTGCTTTAACTTTAGCTGCAATTGCTTTTTTATCGTCTTCAGTTAATTGATCTTTATCTTTCACTGAAACCTTATCTGCTGGTTTGTTAATGTTGTTTCCAGCTTTTTCGTTAGCTGCTTCTGCTTCAGTTTTCACTAAATCATCTTTTGGAATAACTACAGTCTTACCGTCTTTCGTTGTGACTGTTGCATTTCCTTTGTCATCTACAAATACAGTTGTTCCGTCTGCTGGTGGATTAACTGCTTTAACTTTAGCTTCGATTTCTTTCTTCTCTTCTGGAGTTAATGAATCTGGATTTTTCACTAAAGTCTTGTCAGCTGGTTTCTTAACTGCATCTTGTTTAGCTGGATCTAGTAAATCTGCTTTTGGTTTAACTAAGTCTGATGCTGGAATTGTTGCAATGTTACCTTCTTTAGTCTTAACTGTAGCATTTCCTTTGTCGTCAAATACTACTTCAGCGCCTGGATTTACTTCTTTGATTTTCTTCTCAATCTCTTCAACTTCTTCAGCAGTTAATTTAGCTGGGTCTTTCACTAATACTTTATCTGCTGGAGTATTTACTTTGTTACCAGCATTTGCTGTATTCTTATCAGCTTCTGTCTTCACTAAATCATTTACCGGAATTGTTGCAGTTTGTCCATCTTTAGTAGTTACTGTTGCGTTTCCTTTATCGTCTACGTATACAGATGCTCCTAGGTTAACTGCTGCAACTCTATCTTTGATTGCTTGGATATCATCAGGAGTTAAGTGATCTTTATCCGCCACTAATTCTCTATCAGCTGGTTTGTTGATGACATTACCTGCTTTTGGATCCGTTAATACTTCATCTGCAGTTTTCACTAAATCATCCGCTGGAATTACTGCTGTTTTACCTTCTGGTGTTGTGACTGTTGCATTTCCATTAGCATCAACTACTACGGTTGCTCCTGGATTTACTTCTTGAACCTTAGCTTTAATGGCTTCTTTTTCCGGCTCTGTTAAAGCATTTTTATCTGCAACTACTGTCTGATCGATAGGTTTCTTAATTGCATCTTGTTTAGCTGCATTTTCTAAATCTTCTTTAGCATTTGATTTCACTAAATCAGAAGCTGGGATTGTTGCTGTAGCCTTAGTTCCATCTGGATTTGTTACAGTTACTGTCGCATTTCCTTTGTCGTCTACTACTACTGTTGCTCCTGGATTTACTGATTCTACAGCTTTTTGAATAGCATCTTTAACATCTTGTGGTAATGTTGCATTTGGATCATTCAATACTGCTGGATCTACAAGTGCTTTTTCAGCTGGAGTATTTACTTTGTTTCCTGCTGATGGAGTTTCTTTAGCTGCTGGATCTTTCAGTAAGTCTTCAACTGGGATTGTTGCTGTCTTACCGTCTGGTGTTGTGACTGTTGCGTTCCCTTTATCGTCTACGAATACAGTTGCACCTGGATTTACTGACTCTACAGCTTTTTGAATTTTAGCTTTAACTTCGTCTTTCTTATCTCCAGTCAAGTCTGCTGGTGTTGCTGAAACTTTATCCGCTGGTTTGTTGATGTTGTTTCCTGCATTTGCACCTTCAGCTTCTTTTGCAGTTTTCACTAGGTCTGATGCTGGAATTACTTCAGTTTTACCGTCTGGTGTTGTCACTGTTGCATTTCCTTTGTCATCTACAACTACTGTTGTATTTTCTGGATTTACTTTTGCTACAGCTGCTTTAATAGCATCTTTTTCTTCTTGACTTAATTTATCTGGGTTCTTAACAAGTGTTTTATCTGCTGGTTTCTTAACCGCATCTTGTTTAGCTGGATCTGTTAAGTCATTATTTGTTTTCACTAAGTCAGCTGCTGGAATTGTTGCTACAGCTCCGTCTTTCGTTGTGACTGTTGCATTTCCTTTGTCATCAAATACTACTTTAGCATCTGGATTTACTGCTTTGATTTTTTCAGTAATTTTAGCCTTATCTTCAGTTGTTAGTTCAGCTGGATTTGCTACTACTACTTTGTCTGCTGGTGTATTTACTTTGTTTCCACCATTTACTTCATCTTTAGCAGTTGGAGCTTTCACTAAATCTTCAACAGGAATTGTCGCTGTTTTACCATCTGGAGTAGATACTGTTGCATTTCCTTTGTCATCAACAAATACTTTTGTTCCTTCTGGATTTACTTTAAGAATTGCTTCTTTAATTTTATCTTTATCAGCTGGTTGTAAATTATCTTTGTTAGCAGTTACTTTATCCGCTGGTTTATTGACATTATTACCTGCTTTAGCATTTTCTGCATCAGCTGCTGTTTTCACTAAATCAGCTACTGGGATTGTTGCTGTTTTACCGTCTGCTGTTGTCACTGTTGCATTTCCTTTAGCATCAACTACTACTGTTGCATCTGGATTTACTGCTTTAACTTTTTCTTCAATAGCTTTTTTAGCAGCTTCATCAATATTCGTTGGATCTGTTACTAATACTCTATCCGCTGGTTTATTGATGTTGTTTCCTGCTTTTGCAGTTTCTTTATCTGATTCTTTTCTTACTAAGTCAGCTTTAGGAATAACTACAGTTTTACCTTCTGGTGTTGTGACTGTTGCATTTCCTTTATCATCAACTACTACAGTAGAATCTGGATTTACTGCTTCAACTGCTGCTTTAATCGCATCTTTAGTCGTTTGAGGTAATGTTGCATCTGCATTATCTACTAATTCTGGATCAACTACGACTTTGTCTGCTGGTTTGTTTACAGCATCTTGTTTCGTTGGATCTGCTAATTCAGTTTTAGCTTTCACTAAATCTGTTGCTGGAATTGTTGCTACAACGCCATCTTTATTTGTTACTGTTGCATTTCCATTAGTATCAAATACTACTTCAGCACCTGGATTTACTTTAAGGATTTCAGCTTTAATCTTTTCTTTATCTGTATCGTTTAATGCAGCTGGGTTTTCTACCACTACTCTATCTGCTGGAGTATTTACTTGGTTTCCACCACTTACATTTTCTTTATCAGATGAAGTCTTCACTAAATCAGCTACTGGAATTGTTGCTGTTTTTCCTTCTGGTGTTGTTACAGTCGCATTTCCTTTATCGTCAACGACAACTGTTGCACCTGGGTTTACTGCTTCAACTGCTACTTTAATTCTAGCAAGTTCAGGCTCTGTTAATTCAGCTTTATCTGCTACTTGTACTCTATCTGCTGGGTTATTGATGTTGTTACCAGCTTTTGCAGTTGATATTTCATTAGGTTTTTTAATTAAATCATCTGCATCGATTACCGCTGTTTTTCCTTCTGGTGTTGTTACAATTGCATTTCCTTTGTCATCTACAACTACAACTGCACCTGGGTTTACGGCTTCAACTTTTGCCTTAATCGCTTCTTTTACTTTAGTACGTTCTTCTGGGCTTAATGTCGCCATATTCTCTACAACAGTTTGAGCATTCGGTTTATTGATATCATCTCCACCGTTTACTTTGCTTGCATCTTCTGGTGTTTTAAATAAGTCTGCAGCTGGAATTGTTGCAATTGTACCATCTTTAAGAACTACTGTTGCATTTCCTTCAGCATCATATTTAACTGTAGCATCTGCACCATTTAATTTTTTCAGTTTTGCAGTTGCTTTTTCTTGATCAGCTGGGTTTGTTGCATTACCAACTACTTTATCCGCTGGTTTAAGAATTCCTGTATTGCCTGAACCATCTTTTCCTGCATCAGCTAATGTACGTACTAATTCTTTCGCTGGGAAACCTGCTGTATGCCCATCTGGTGTTGAAACTGTTACTGTTCCTGCAGCATCAATTGATACTACAGCATTAGGATTAACATCACGAACTGCTTTTTTGATCTTTTCTTTATCTTCAGCAGTTAACTGATCAGGGTTGTTAACAATCACTTTATCTGTTGGACGGTTAATGTTATTTCCTCCACCAACTGTCTCTAAAGCACTTGCATCTTTTGTTAAGTCAGGTTGTTTTAATGTTTCTGTTTTACCATTTGGTAATGTTACACTAGCACTTCCATCTTGATTTACTGTTACAGTTGCCTCTGGGTTTACTGCTTCGATAGCTTTTTTAAGTTTTTCTTGTTCTTCAGCATCTAAATTGGTTGGGTTTTTCGCAAGTAATTTATTTCCTGGTAAACGTGCAGAGTTAATAGCAGCAATGGCTGTTTCAGCTGCTTTTTTAGCTTTATCAACGTCAGCATTTTTCTTAGCACCATTAATTGCTTCTTCTGATGCTTTTTTAATTTCATCTACTTCATCTTGAAGTTTTTTCTTAGCTTCTGGCGATAATGCAGTATCTTGTTGAATTGATTGTTTTTTAGCTTCAGCAGCATTTGTCACAGCTGTATTAGCTTCTGGCTTTTTAGCTGGATCTTTTGCTAAAGCTGTAATAGCTGCTGCTCCATCAGTACCTGCTGTATTGATTTCACCTTGAATTGTTCCAGCTTCTGCTTCTGTATCAGCATTATTTTTCTTAGCATTAATTTCAGCTTTTTTATCATCTGCAATTTTCTTAGCTTTATCTTTAACTTCTTTTTTCTCTTCATCAGTTAAATCAGTACGATCATCGATTTCTTTTTCTTTTGCTTTTAATGCTTCATCGATTTTATCTAATGCTGCTTGTTTACCGATTGGATTAATTTTACCGATTGCAGTCGTACCATCAGTTTTTCCAGTATCAACTGCTGTTTGTGCTGTTGTTGCTTCTGCTGGTGTTGATGCAGTATCTGGTTGTTCATCGATTTTAGCAATTGCTTTATCTGCTTCTACTTTAGCAGCTGCTTTTGCAGCTTCTTTTTCTTTTTGAGTTAAATCTTCACGCTCATCAAGTGCATCATTTTTAGCTTTTAATGCATCTGCAACAGCTTGTTTGGCAGCTTCTTTAGCTACTGGGTTAACTTTACCTACAGCTGTAATTCCATCATTTTTAGCAGTTTCAATTGCTCCATTGTTTGTAGCTTCATCAATTTTACCTAATGCTGCTGTTTTATCTTCATTTACCTTAGCAATAGCTTTTTCTTTTTCAGCTGGTGTTAATGCAGCATTATTGTTAATAGCAGCAATTTGTTCAGTTGCTTTGTTGTTTACAGCATCAATAGCTGGTTGTTTATCTAACTTCACAACTTTATCTACTGGGATTGTATCTTTAGAACCATCTTTATACGTTACTTCTAAGTTATCCCCTTTTTGAACAAGTGTATCAACTACTTTTGCAGCATCAGCTTTGTCTACTGCTGTTCCTTTTTTATCTGCTAAGTTTTTATCTTCATTTTTCTTAGAGTATTCTAATGGAATGTTTTCTTTAATTTTAGCTAATTCATCTGCTGGGATATTCGCAGTATCAGATACTACAATTTTGTTGGCTTCATCTAGTTCTTTAATATCATATTTTTTCGTTTGAGATTTTAATACGATAGTAAATGAACCTGGGTCTGTTGCATATGAAGAACCAGTAGCATTATTTACAATTGATCGACCATCTGTATCTGTTGCTGTAGCATAACGAGTAACTAAACGATATTCATCATTATCTCCTTTAGGGAATTTATCTGCTTTAAGTCCTGGTGTCTCTTTTGTTACTAATCCACGAATTTTAACAATTGCAGGGTTTTCAGCTGTAGCTGGAGTCTCAGCAGAAATTTTTTCTTCTGTCATATCATACTCATTATTTAAAAGATTAGGATTAGCCTCATTTATTGCTTTTAATGGTTGGTTTCCTCCACCATTAACAACAGCTGAAGCAATTTTCCCTGAGTCATCTGTATATTTAATATCAATATTGACATCTTCATTTGCATATACATATACATCTTTCTTACCATCTACGGAGTAAGGAATTTTTACTTCTGGAGCATTGTTTACACGAACTAATTCTGATAAAGGTTTTTTATCTTTTGAACCATCGGCGTATGTTACAACTACATTATCATCTGCATCTCTAGTAATTGATTGAATACGTGAAGGTTGTTCTTGTACATCCACTAATGTACCTTTTTTATCCGCTAAACGCTCATCTGGGTTATTTTGAGAATATTCTAATTTAATTTTCTCTTTAACTTTTGCAAATTCAGCATCTGTTACATTTGAAGCATCTGTTACGGCTACTTTATCTGCTTCTGCTGGAGTTTGAATATCATATTTTAGAGTTTGAGGTTTAAGAATGACATTAACCGCAGTTGGGTCGGCTGCTGTTCCTCCGTCACCCCTAGCATCTGCTCCATCTTTATCAATAGCTCTTACAAAACGCCACCCTAATGGAGTTCCTCCATTTTGAATCGCAGCTTCAAATTTTTCTTTTGTAAATTTCCCTTCAGGAGCAGGTGTTCCAGTATATGTGATTACTGTTGGATTTTCTGCTGTTGCTGTTGTTTCAGAAGTGAATTTATTCGCAGTGAATCCATATTCCGTATTTTGTTTATTTGTTTCTCCTGCTACGTCTTTAAACGATTGGTTACTACCTCTTCTTAATTCTGCACTTGCAAGTTTACCGCTATCATCTTTGATTTTAATATCAAAAGAATTCACTTCTGATGCGTAAACATAGACTTCTTTTTTATTAGGTGCTGGGTCAGAATATTGAATTTCTACAGTTGGTTTTTCGTTTGTACGTACAACACTTGAAATTGTTGCAGTATCTGTAGAATCATCGTTGTAAGTTACAGTAATATTTCCGCCATTTACTTCAATATTTTTAACAACATCAGATTTATTTTCTAATGCAGTACCTTTTTTAGAAGTTAATCTTGCATCTGTATTTGTTTTAGAATATTCAATATTAATTTGGTCTTTAATTTTTTGAATATCTGCTGCAGTTAAGTTGTTAATATCAGATACACCAATTTTATCTCCATTTAATTCTGGTTGTTGGATACTGTATTTGTATGTTTGAGATTTAACAACTAATTTGAAGAATCCAGGTTGATTTGAACCGTTAGAAGCTGCGCTGACACTTCCACCTGCTGCATCTGCAACTACTAAATATCTATCTCCTAAAACCGAATTTTGATCTTCACGTCTATTAGTATTAGCAAGACCTAAAAATCTTTCATTAGTCTTACCAGTAATATTCATCGTTACTGGGCCAGGTGTTTCAGTTACAGTTTGCTTATAACTCCAACCAAATCCATCAATTTGAACAGCACTATCTTTAGTTGCTTCATCAAGTGCTCTGTTACCCCCACCTCTAACTTTTACTGAACTAATATTTCCTGCAGTGGAATTCACAGTGATATCAATATTTGTATCTTCTTGGTTATAAAGATAAATTTCCTTTTTAGCATCATCAGAAAACTCCATAGTGTAACTAATGTTTCCTACTTTGTTTGTTGTTGCTTCATGCGTTGCTGCAGTTGCTTCTGTTCTAAACGCATTCTCTTTATCCATCGCTTTTCCGTTACGTGGATCTTTTGAACCTGAGTTTTCGATTGAGTTAGAATCAGATTTCTTTTCTGTGTTTTCTGCTTTTTGACCTACAGTTTCTTTTCCGTTAGTCGTATCTACTTCTGGAGTTTCTTTTTTCTCTGTTGGTTTTGTTTTTAATTTTGAGTTTTCTGTAGTGACAAGGTTTCTGTATGCTGTGTTCAATTCATCTTGAGACGTTGCAGAAGCGAGTACAGACTCAGCAGAAGCCAATTCACCTGTCAAAAGAGCAAGGCTCTCCTCTGTTTTATTATCATACTTGCCTGCAGCAAGTTTTGATTTAATTTCTGAAATATAGCTTTCTAGTTTAGTTTTATCCAAAACTGGAGTTACTGGTTCTTCTGGCTTAGCAGTAGACTCTTCTACACTTGGTTGCACTGCTGGTGTGCTTTCTGCTAAAGTTGGGCTGTCTTCAGAGGCTAGCGCTGTAGCTTCTACAGATGGTGCATCTTGTTTGCTTAGCTCATTAGCTGATACAGCTCCATTACCTAAGAACATGAAAAGAGCAGCGACTGCTACACTAGCCGCTCCAAAGCTATATTTACGAATCGAATAACGCGTGACCTTTTCACGACGTAGACGCTCAGCGCGACTCATAGACGATTTATTTTCCATTAATTTGGATCTCCTTTTAAGTGTACATTTTGGATTTTCACACAAAACTAGCCGTTTCACAAAAACAACTACTTTTTACTTAATATGAAAATCTGTATTTAAGATTCTACCTCATTTTAAATATATATGCAAATCATTTGACCGTAATTTTCTGCAAAAAAAAAAAAGCGTTTTGGGAAAGTAGGGCGTTTTCAGAAAATTTTCGATTGAATTTTTTCTACTTTTTTTAAATAAATATATATGATGTTATCCAATCAATCTTATATAAAAATTTAGGCTAGTTCGGAAAAACAGCGGATATATTTTTTAATTTTAGTAAAATAAATAGGTTTGAAGTATGAAAATAGTGTATTTGTATCTCTATACACTAAAATCATTCGTACAAAATATAAAATCTATTCCAAATAAAAACATGCTATCTAGTTCGATAACATGCCTGTTTCTCTTTTTATAGCAACTCCTCAAACTCAGCGACAGTCATGCCCAATTGCTCACTCGCAACCTCAGAAGTCAGAAGACCTTGGTGAACCATATCTAGGAAAGCAAAGACTCTTCCTTCAACTTTCCCACGCTCCAGTCCCTGTTCAATACCACGTTCTAAACCTTGTTCAATCCCTTATGCCCTAGCTGTTTCCAAAGCATAGTCCTGTGCTAACAAGGCTTGTTCTTCGCGCCTGCGTTGTTCACTAAACATTTTTCTGTCCTCCTCGGACCAGCTCTTATAGTCTAGCAGTTGGTCTGCCTGGCTGATGGCTCGTTCTGGTTGCTGGGTAAAGGGCTTATTCCCAAAAAACTCCAACCATGGCTTGCGAATACTATCCTTGCTGGTTTCTCTGTATTTTTATGTCTTATTTATGATGGTCTTTCAATAGTGACTCAAATTCAGCGACAGTCATGCCCAATTGTTCACTTGCTACCTCGGAAGTCAGAAGGCCTTGGTGAACCATATCTAGGAAAGTAAAGACTCTTCCTTCAACTTTCCCACGCTCCAGTCCCTGTTCTAAACCTTGTTCAATACCCTCAGCTCGCCCTTGTTCAATGCCCTCTGCACGGCCACGTTCAAGACCACTCTCTAAACCTTTTTCAAGACCTTCTGCCCTAGCTGTTTCCAAGGCATAATCATGAGCCAATAACGCTTGTTCTTCACGCCTGCGTTGTTCACTAAACATTTTCCTGTCCTCCTCGGACCAGCTCTTATAGTCCAGCAGTTGGTCCGCCTGACTGATAGCTCGCTCGGGTTGTTGAGTAAAGGGCTTATTCCCGAAAAACTCCAACCATGGTTTGCGAACCTCGTCTTTGCTGGTTTCTCTGTATTTTTTTAGTTCCAAGAATGCCATCTTGACTAGATGGTTTTCCTGACCATTGTTTGTGATGGTTAAGACCTCACCTGTCGTGTCCTCTCGCATGCTAAAACTATGAAAAGCCAAATCATCTAAGAAATAATTGCTATCCACAATTGCGATTGCGTATACTGGTGCGATGTGTTTATAACTCTGATGAGTATCACCTTCACGTTGGCGAATTTTTTCTAGATTTTGATTAACCTGACTGCAAAGGTAAGCCCACAGGCGATTGATAAAAAAATTCTGATGATGTACCTGAATCTCAATAATTACTTGCGTACCATTATCCAACTCCGCTAAGACGTCTATACTGGTATAGAAATCCTGCGCCGAGTACGGCAGGGAAGGCAAGACGTGAATGTTACTTCCCTCCAAAATAGTCACATTTTTGGCTGGTAAATCCAACATATCGCGGATAAATTGACAAGTGATTTCGGGATTGCTAAAAATCTTCTTAGCAACCAAATCATTGGTTGGGCTGATGCCCGGATGACGTACAGTCATATTTCTTCTCCTTTCATTATACCATAGTTTTAAATCTAGATTTACTAGATTCGATGGTTCTATCTATTTATTCGAAAAGGAAATGGATTGTGAAAATGTTTTATCTCGTTTCAACTAAAATATAATCTTGAGCAATCAGCTATCCATCAACTGTCAGATTCAGGAAAAAATACAGGGTTGGTATGCACAAATCTTTTTTGCTTTCCCCAGCTTGCAATTGAAGAACTTGAATCTCATCTTGATGAATAACACCATATCCAGTTAAAATCAAATCTTAATTTCTAAAGGCGTACTACATTCACCAGTATATTGAACTACACCATCTTATTAACAACTTTATCCACAATTGTGGAAAAAGCTGTTAATAACTAAACATCTTTTCCTAAAGCCTTTCTGATTCAATACTAAATCATAAAAAATTATTTTTATTACAATGTAAAAAGTCTTAACTTTTCTGACGAACTACTACTATTCTCTACCAAAACCCATCCCCTCCTAGCTAACAATTAACATTCAAAGTTTCTCCGTGTCAACAAATGAAACCGTATTGTTTACAAAAATTATCTTAGTTCCACCCTTGATATTTGCTACATAGAATAGACTATCAATTCAAAAGAAGGACATATAAACTCCAAATAGCAATAATTAATCATATCTATCCCCACGCTTGTCCACAATCTGTGGATAACTTCTGTGAATTATCCAATTTTTAAGAACTCTTTTACTCTCAGTTGGCTACTATTTCTAAGGTTAATGAGATTTTCCCACTCTTATAAATCTGTGGAAAAGTTTGAAAATAACTCCATCTTCAAGCAAACTGTTATTTTCAAGAAACAAGGTCAAGTCTTACAAGAGTGCAAAAAAACACCCCTCTGAATGTTCATTCCAGAGAGATGTTCCTTTTGCCTTAGCTATTGTAAATCGATTGTCTAAAGTCATCTGAATCTTTGAGATAAGCTTTATAAATCGCTTTTTTCAGTTTTTGGACCGGGGTTTCGATAAAGGTATAGGTGCGAGCAGTTGTTTTGCCTGTCTTAATCTGTTTCAACTCCTCTTGGACAGCTTTCTGCATCAATTCACTTAACTTCTGACTTGTCAGACTTACTTCCTGACCTTCATATTGGATTGTCAAAGGTTTCAATTGATTGAGCCTATCCACTCTTTCCTTGATTTGTGCTTTTTTGAACTCAGCATAACTCTTACCATTCAAAACTTTATTGAAAATGTAAGTATCAGATAAAGGTTTGTTCTCAGATTCTGCTGCTTCTTTGTATTGATTTGACACATAAGGAACAAATCCTTCATAATAACCCAAAGCAGCCATCAATTCAAAGGCTTGTTTTCTAAAGGTGATATCCCCACTCATACCAGAGTCATTTTGACTAACACCATAAATGGTATCAAACATATCAACGGTATAATAACCATTTGCTGCAATTTTACCTTTATCCGTAAACCCAGCAATGATATAACGATTGACCAGGATATGATTGTCAATCAAACTATCAATATCTGTCAATTTTTTGGCATCTTCTAAGGTCAGTTCTTGAATCTCCTCACTCTTATGAGTCGGTTTAACCGCTGTATTACGGTAATTTACCCAAGTTCTAGGACCTGTTGAAGTGATTGGCGTTATTTTTTTGAAATAACTCATCTTATCTTCTGCAGATAAGCCTTTACTTGCCTCTGCTTCTAGGTAATCTAGAGTATAAAGGACATCAAAACTTCCCTTCATGTAAGATTGCAAATCTTCTACCGTTTTAAATCGATCAGGTGTTTTATTGTAAAATCCATTCTTATCACTCTCATCATATACAAAGTTGAGATTGAAATAAGTATCCTTTTCTGGATTATAGGAGTTTTCAAAAATACCACGCGCATAAAACTCTGCTCCTGTACCATCTCGACGACCGTGATTATTAAACAAGACCGTTCTATCTAGTAAGTGCGTCATTTCATGAGAATAAGTCGCTGAACCTCTATCATCCAAAACCCTATCTATAAAGTAACGGACACCTAATCCATTGGCCTCAGCTCCCACCTTACTTACTGGAGAATAGTAATTCATAGGAGTCATAAATTGGTCAACTCCTTTATCAGCTCCACTACCAGCAGCTGATGACCAAGTGCTATCAATCTGGTCATTCGGATTACTTGTATATTTCTTCATCGTATCAATAATCAAGCGATTTGTCAGCAACTTATCACGATTTTCTGGTTTTGTTATACGATAAAGAGTATCAACATAGTTGGCTTGTTGTACAGCCGCTTTTTCAATTAAAGACTTGACCCTAGCAAGCTCAGCCTGATACTTAGTTGGATTAGACTGGGCAAGAGAAGTATCTATATAGGAGCCAATATTACCGTAAGTAATCGTCGCCATATTACTAATCACGTAAATATGTGGTTCTTTCACATTCAAAAGTCCCAAAATAGCAGCCATATTAGCCTCTTGTTTACGAGGATCCTTTTCCCCAGCTGTCAACTTGCTATATAGCCCGACATGCGCTGAAGAATTTTCCTTAGATGGTTTTTCAACAATCATAGCTTGGCTCGATTTTTTAAGCCAGGTATCCGCATCATCTGACGTAAAGAGTTGGCGATTGCTGTCTAAAAATTCCTTCAAGCTAGCCTTACCTGTAATAGTAGATAAGTATTTTGTAAATGTTTGAGGACTATTGGTCAACTTCATCTCTTCATAAGACATGGATCCTAATTTTTTCAAACTATCCAAGGCTGTCATTGTTTTATTACCAAATGAGCTTGGATTAAAGGCCAGAATATCACGAATATTCGTGTTCCCAAATTGAATATTATAAAAACGATTGATATAAGACAGTCCCAACAAGATCTGCTCTTTGTATTGCTCCAGCTCTTGTTTGACCTTACTGCGATTTTCAGGGGTATCTCCTATAATTCCCAATGTATGCGAGGCAATCTTTTTGAAACTTGACTCAGCTTGCGTCTTCGTCTGATCAAAACTTTCTTGAATTGACAGTTTTTGAAGATACTCTGTGCGCAACGTATCTTTGACCTCTTGGTCAGTGATATTTGGGTGTGTTTTTCTGAGCGCAATTTTCCTTGTTATAATATCTCGAGGATCATAGGCAGGCTCTAACTGTGCTTTTAGTTTACTGTCATGTAAGAAGTCTACTGACCTCGCGCTTGTGGTAAGAGCAGACACATCCACAGCATCTTCTCTCTCATTATTAGCTGGAAGCAAGTGTGGTTTATCCTCCTGACTACCAACTAAAACGACTCTCGGTTTCATTGGTTTTGTTATTTGAATCGCTTCTTGAGGATTAACCAATTCACCAGTTTGTTCATTGATAGCGTAGGTTCTGGTAAGTGTATTCTCACCAACTTCTCCTTCAGATGCTACCTTTTCTATATTTTTAGCAAGAGAAGGATCCTCTCTTCGCTCCTCAGTAACCACAATCGGTTGAATTACTTTTTCCACATTACCAACTTGAATCACTTTATCGACTGCTGGATTTACTTGTCTAGTGGTGTCAGACACCGTCACCTGACCTGTTGACTTATCTAGTTGATAAGTCGTCCTAGTTTCCACCGAACCATCACGCCCTGCAACCGCTACTTCCTCTTTTCTGAACTCCAAAGCAGGATTCACTTGGTAAATCGTTTTATGAGATAGGATAGTAGTTTCAACACTCGGTTTAGTTCCAACTTCTACAACTTGATCAACTTTGTTAGCTACTATTTTGACAGTTTTATTCTCAGAAATATTTCCACTTGCTTGATCTTTAGTATAGGTAGTAGTAACTTGTTCTTGTCCTTCAACACCCGGAATTTTCACTCTTGTAACGCCGTGGTCTAGTGCCTCATTCTTTTCATAAATGGTTTCATAAGGAACAGCTTTGGTCTCTACTTTGGTCTGAGGAAGTTGAGTGTCTTCTTTATACTCTGGAAGAGCCTCCTGTATCTCAGGCTCATCGGAAACGCCACCTTCATAAGATGGAAGCGCTGGTTCTACTAAGGACTCACCAGAAACGCCGCCCTCATAAGAAGGAAGAGACGGTTCCACCAAGGATTCGCCAGAAACGCCGCCCTCATAAGAAGGAAGAGACAGCTCTACCAACGATTCGCCAGAAACGCCACCTTCATAAGATGGAAGCACTGGTTCTACCAAGGATTCACTGGAAACACCGCCCTCATAAGAGGGAAGGGGTGACTCTACCAACGATTCGCCAGAAACGCCACCCTCATAAGACGGAAGAAACGGCTCTACCAATGAATCACCAGAGACGCCACCTTCATAAGAAGGAAGCACTGGTTCTACCAAGGACTCACCGGAAACACCGCTCTCATAAGATGGAAACATTGGTTCTACCGAAGGATCTCCGGAAACACCACCTTCATAAGAGGGGAGGGTTGGCTCTACCAAGGATTCACCAGAGACACCGCCCTCATAAGAGGGGAGGGTTGGTTGGACTTCCGGGGCTGTGCTTATTCCATTTTCTTGAGATGCCTTCTCTTTTGTCCCGACCAGAATCACCTGAGCAACTGCTTCACGAATCACCTCTCTTCCTATTTCATTTCGCGTAACCACACCATCAATAATCCTTACTTCTGTTAAGATTCGTTCTTGTCCCTTGGTTCCCTCTCTAGAGATTCTTTTTTCTCCCTTAGCCAGAGTTGGGTCAAACTGAAATTGAGTTTCAAACTCTATCTCCCCTACCCTAACTTCCAGTTCTGGCTTGTCTTCAATAACAGTTTTCATTCCTTCATCCGGTACTTTTTTAGACTCAATACTCATACTTTTTTCAGGAGTTGGATTTAAAAGGGGCTCAACTGCGTAGGTTGGTTGAGGAGATTGCACAAGATCTTCAGTCGAGTCAAATTGAGATGCAGTCTGTGCTACAATCTTCTTAGACTGAGATTCTGAACTTTCCTCCTTTTGAGATAATGCTGGCGATTCTACCTTATCAACAGAAAGTTCCCTGCTAGCACTATCTCTTACCAAATAATATCCCGTAAATTCATATCCTTGGACTGTTTCAGGACTTGGTAGAAACTGACCTTCTACTCTCTTAACAAGGGCTGGTTGCAATTCTACCAGATTTTCTAAAGCAGAGATGGATGCTCCCAAGCCACCAACAGCAAAGACTGTCACAAGGAAGTAAGACGCTCCCTTTTTTCTCTTAATTAAAGTGAAGGAAAGCAATAATAATCCTGCTCCCAAGATAAACATCCCATCATGAGAAAACAGACCTGTTTCTGGTAATCTTGTAGCCAATTTTCGATAGACAAAGTAATATTCTTTTCCCTCTTTTACCTCAATCTTATTTTCTTCAAACCATTGCAACTCAGATTTCAGCTTTTCAGATAAATCCTGCTCATCCAAATAATGACTTGAAATTAGTGTTGAACTCGTTTCTGTAGCCTGTACAGGTTGAGCACCCATACCAGCAAAAAATAAACTCGTTCCTAGCAAGACCGAACAAGCTCCTATTGTATATTTCCTCAAAGAAAAACGCTGCTTTCTCTCAAATTGAAATTCTTTCATCCCATATCCTATCATTCATTATTACTGTATATTTAGTATATCAGAAATAGTTTGTATTCACAAATCTTTCTAGTTATTCCCTTATCATTCCAAGTTAAGGGGGACAACATACAATAATTTTTATTTATAGTAGATTGAAATAAGATATGAACAAAGAGATTAGGAAAGTCAAATTAATTTCTAGAAACGTTTTAGAATCCTTGGTGTACTATTCTAGGTTCAATCAACTGTATATCAATGTTCTTTGCTTTTCTTAACAAACGCAATGCAAAAAGAGCCTGTTGCCAAGCTCTTTGTACTCAATGAAAATCAAAGAACAAACTAGGAAACTAGCCGCAGGTTGCTCAAAACACCGTTTTGAGGTAATAGATAAGACTGACGAAGTCAGTTACATATATCTACGGCAAGGCGACGCTGACGTGGTTTGAAGAGATTTTCGAAGAGTATTAGTCTATTATTTCTTCTCAGCGCGAAGGGCTGACAAGATTTGTGTACGGATATCATCCACACAATTTGGCGTATTTGGTAAAAAGATAGTTTGATTTCCCTTAGAGGCAAAGGTGTTCAAGGTATCCAAATACTGGTTGGTCAAGAGGATGGACATGATTTGTTCTTCTGTCATGCCAACATTGGCTTCCTTGAGTTCGGTGATAGACTCTGCCAATCCATCCACAATCGCCTTACGTTGTTGGGCAATCCCCACACCATGAAGGCGGTCTTTTTCTGCTTCGGCTTCAGCTGCAGTAACAATTTTAATCTTGTCAGCTTCCGCCAATTCTTGCGCTGCGACCCGCTTGCGTTGCGCCGCATTGATTTCATTCATGGATTGCTTAACTTCTGCATCTGGTTCGACCTTGGTAATCAAGGTTTTCACAATAATGTAGCCGTAAGTTGTCATTTCTTCCGCCACTTGGTGTTGAACCTCAAGGGCAATCTCATCTTTTTTCTCAAACAATTCATCCAAGGTTAATTTTGGAACAGAAGAGCGAAGGGCGTCTTCGATATAAGATTTAATCTGAGACTCTGGACGCATGAGTTTATAGTAGGCATCTGTCACGCTCTGCTCGTTGACACGATACTGAGTCGCTACATTCATCATAACAAACACATTGTCCTTGGTCTTAGTCTCAACCACAATATCGCTTTGCAACAAGCGCAACTGGATTCGTGCTGCAATCGAATCAATCCCAAAAGGCAAGCGAATATGAATACCGCTATTGGCAACCTTTTGGTATTTCCCAAAGCGTTCAATAATCGCCACCGACTGCTGACGAACCACATAAACTGTACTCAGTGTGACTATCACCAATAGGAGCACACAAACCACCACAAAAATCATCAAAAATGTTGTTATCATCGCGACGACCTCCATCATTATTTTTTCCTGTATTATAGCACAATTAAAGAAGGTTGTGCAGTTTTTACTGCGATTTTTCCTGAAATGTCAATAATTAGAGGTAAAACTACATTTCAAGTTAATAATCGCTTTTTTCATTACATTATCTTCATCCATATTCAGGGAATAGCTTGCCTTAACTTTTCCCTCGTGATATACTATTTATTGAAATGAATGAATAGGAGATATTTCATGAAAACAGCAAAAACTACTGTTACAATCCTTTCTGCACTTGCTTCTGTCGTCTTATTGGCTAGTTGTGCAACAAAGTCTACAGAAACACAGACAAGCAATAATAGCTCATCTGATAATCAGATTACATTGACATATGACCAACTACGGTCAAGAGAAAACACTATGTCAACCCTTTGGTATCAAAAATCAGCTGAAACTAAAGCTTTATACATACAGGGTTATAACGTTGCAACAAATCACCTAAAGGAATTGCTCAAAACAGAATCAGATAAACCTTACTCTATCGTTTTAGACTTGGATGAAACTGTCCTAGATAATAGCCCTTATCAAGTACAAAATGTCAAAGATGGTACAGCATTCACACCCGAAAATTGGGATGTTTGGGTTCAAAAAGCTTCAGCAAAAGCTGTCCCAGGTGCCAAGGATTTTCTTCAGTTTGCTGATCAAAACGGTGTCCAAATCTACTATATTTCTGACCGCTCAGCTAATCAAGTAGATGCTACCATTAAAAATCTTGAAAGTGAAGGAATTCCTGTTCAAGGACGTGATCATCTCATGTTCTTAGAAAGTGGTGTAAAATCCAAAGAAGGTCGTCGCCAAAAAGTTCAAGAAAAAACAAATCTTATCTTATTGTTTGGTGATAACCTCGTAGACTTTGCAGATTTTTCTAAGACTTCTGAATCTGACCGTGATAAACAACTTGAAGAATTGCAAAAAGAATTCGGTGAAAAATTCATCATCTTCCCAAATCCAATGTACGGATCATGGGAATCAGCTGTATACGCTGGTAACAAACTAGATGCTAAAGGTCAAGTAGAAGAACGCCAAAAAGCCTTGCAAGGTTTTGATAAATAAAATAAATAAGCTAATTCTATATAAAATTAGGCTAACTTACAATCTTAAAAAAGTGGATAGGAAGGAATTCTGATAATCAGAAAACTTTCCTATCCACTTTTATGATTGATATAACATCAAGATTTTATACATCTGATACTATACGTTTTCTGATTTTAAAGACTTTTTGCCTATCCCTGATATTTCAAGAATTAAATGATGTTGATGATTTAAATTTAGTGTGATATACTATTTTTTGTCATCGGTTACCGATTACGTTCCTTACGGTTCGTGAGAGGAGGTGAAAC
>ERZ772972.104-NODE-104-length-27232-cov-4.271443_pt1 | contig 27232 bp, 22 predicted proteins | sample MGYA00580673_ERZ772972 | MGnify/ENA primary metagenome ERZ772972 (study PRJEB29015, sample SAMEA2738051) | human oral metagenome | biome: human oral; feature: human-associated habitat; material: saliva | place: China | collected 2229 ... | reverse complement strand
CCTGCATCTTGGACTAATTTGGCAAGGCCCATAGCTGCTTCACCAGATGCCAAGAAGTCATCAATAATCAATACTTTTTCACCAGCTGGCAAGAATTTTTTGGAGATAGTAATATCGTAGTTTTCTTCTTTTGTATAAGAGTACACCACACTATGATATACATCATCTACCATAAGGATAGATTTTTTCTTACGCGCAAATACCAATGGCACGTCGAGCTCAAGAGCAGCCATCAAAGCCAACGCAATACCAGATGCTTCAATGGTAACAATACGTTGCACACCTGCATCACGGTAACGATCCGCGATTTCTTTACCGATAGCTTTAAACAATTGTGGGTCGATTTGATGGTTCAAGAAGCCATCTACTTTTAGCACGCGATTATTGAGGACAATACCCTCTTCACGAATGCGCTTTTTTAATAATTCCATGTGCTTATACCTCCGCATAACTATCTTTAAATTTTAACGTAAATAACCCCTTAGGGTCAACCTATATCTGGCAAAAGTCTTATAATGCGGCTAATAAAATTATATTAAAAAGACACACTTTATGAAAATTCATAAAGTGTGCTTTATTATTATAGAATTTTATCACGAGTGCTTTCACGGTTAACAAGTAAAGATGTAAAGCGCGCAGCCCCTTCAGATTGAGGTACCAAACGAGAGCGTACAAGTACAATGTCGCGAGTCGGTACAGGAATATCTGTATCGATACGAACGATAGATCCTTCTTGCATCTTTTGTTGCACCACGTGATTAGGCAACATGGAAATCCCCATATTGATTTCTACAAGGTCAAGCAATACATCGACGCTACCAAGTTCAAAACGAGGTTTACGACATGCACCATGTGTAACTTCATCGAAGAAGGTACGGCTCGCAGAACCTTTATGCAAGAGCAAAATAGGCTCATTAAGCAGACGACCTTGATCGAAGAACCCTGCCCCTTTATAGTCAGGGCCCCCAACGAAGACGTCTTGAATCGTAGCAAGCGTAGTTACTTCTAATTGTGGATTATCACGCAAACCTTCATAATCATTAACCACTGCTAATTGTGCTTCTTTGTTAAGTACTAACTCTACGCAATCAGGAGATGGACGGTTGATGATATGCAGACCGATTTCACTTTCTTGCAATTGCCATTTATGGAAATACGGCAATAAGAAATGACGACATAATGTATCTGTAGCAGCTAAATTCAAACTTTCATAAGCTTGGCTAACACGTTCTTGTAATTGAGTCACCCCATTATCAAGAATGGAGAACGCTTTAGCTACCGTATCAAACAATTCTTTACCTTCTGGCGTGAACCCTACAGATTTTGTAGTGCGCACGAAAAGAGGCATATTGAGTTCCCCTTCTAATTGTTTAATGCTTTGGCTGATGGCGGATTGGGATACGCCTAATTCTTTTGCGGCACGAGAAAAGGATAAATATAAGCCTACCCCTAAAAAGGTTCTATATAAATCTGCAGATACTGCCATTTTAGTCACCTCTATTATATACTAATAGTAACGTCTTACTTTTAACTATACATATCATTTACTATATTATAACTATGAACTCTCAATATATAATGAATATGTAGAAAACTTCATGAATATTAGGTCTTATGACCTTCATGAATTTTTCATATTTATTAGTATTTCTAATCTTTTCATAAGTAAGATTATCTTTACTTATAAGTCTAGACCGACTATACTTAATTTGTCAATATCCCAAAAGGAATTATATACATTACAGGAGGCTACAATGGCTATACAACGATTATTCGTAACAAAACGAGAATCTTTCAACCAAGAAGCACAACGCATGTTACATACCTTACAACAGGAATTATCTATGCCTGCTACAGGTGTTACCATTTATGAACGATATGATATTGAAAATTTAGATGCAAAAGATTTAGAAGCTGCAAAAAACCTAATTTTCTCCGAACCTCCTGTGGATACAGTATTAGAAGAAATTCCAGCTTTGCAAGGTTTTGTATTTGCTGTTGAATATGTACCAGGTCAATATGATCAACGTGCCGACAGCGCAGAGCAATGTATTTCCATGCTCACGCTCACCTCTGGTCACATCGTTCGATGTGCTCGCGTATTCGCTATCGAAGGCACTTTCACAAAAGAACAAGAAAATGCCATCAAAGCGTACTACATTAACCCTGTTGATTCCCGTGAAGCAAGCCTTGAATTGCCTAACACTTTGGCCCTCGATTTAGAGGAGCCAAAACCAGTCGCAACAATCGATGGCTTTACGACAATGAGCGATGATAAGTTAGAAGAACTTATCAAAAATTATGGCCTTGCTATGACATTGGCAGACCTTCAAATGATTAGACAACAATATGCAGAGGTAGAACACCGCGATCCTACAATTACAGAAATTCGCCTCTTCGATACATATTGGTCCGATCACTGCCGCCATACCACATTTATGACAGAGTTAACGGATATCTCTATCGAAGCTAGTCGCTTCACAAGACCTATCGAAGAAGCCCTCGAAGAATACATGGAAGGTCGTGCTGAGCTCTATACAACTAAGAAAAAAGCGCGTTCCCTCATGGACATGGCTACATTAGCTGTAAAAGAATTGCGCCAAGCTGGTGGCTTAACAAATCTCGATGAATCCGACGAAATCAATGCATGTACTATTATCGTTCCTGTCGATGTAGACGGAAAAACTGAAGAATGGTTGTTATTATTCAAAAACGAAACCCATAACCACCCTACTGAAATCGAACCATTCGGCGGTGCTGCTACTTGTTTAGGCGGCTGTATCCGCGATCCATTGAGCGGCCGCGCTTATGTATACCAAGCAATGCGCATCACTGGCTCTGGCGATCCACATACTAGCCTTGAAGATACATTAGAAGGTAAATTACCACAAAAGAAAATCACTCAAGAAGCAGCTCGTGGCTATTCCTCTTACGGCAACCAAATCGGTCTTGCTACAGGTGAAGTAAAAGAATATTACCATCCTGGCTACGTAGCAAAACGCATGGAAATCGGCGCTGTTATCGGTGCAGCTCCACGCAATCAAGTACGCCGTGAAACGCCTGTTGCTGGTGATGTTGTGGTGTTATTAGGTGGCAAAACTGGTCGCGATGGCTGTGGTGGTGCTACTGGCTCCTCTAAAGAGCACACAGTAGAATCTCTTTCCACATGTGGTGCAGAGGTACAAAAAGGTAACGCCCTTACAGAACGTAAAATCCAACGCCTCTTCCGTCGCGGTGAAGTAACTACCCTTATCAAACGTTGTAATGACTTTGGCGCTGGCGGTGTATCCGTTGCTATCGGCGAGTTAACAGATGGTGTAACGATCAACCTTGATTTAGTTCCTAAAAAATACGCTGGCCTTGATGGTACAGAACTAGCCATCTCTGAATCTCAAGAGCGCATGGCTTGTGTTATCGCCGCTTCTGATGTAGATACATTCAAAGCGTATTGCGATGAAGAAAATTTAGAATGTACAGTTGTAGCAGATGTGACCGATACAAATCGCCTCATCATGAACTGGAATGGCGAAACAATTGTCGACATTAGTCGTGACTTCTTAAATACAAACGGCGCCAGCCAACAACAAGAGGTTATTGTAAAAGCTCCAGCAGATCGTTCTTACTTCTTACGCGGTTCTGCTAGTGCAGATAACTTCAAAGAAAAATGGCTCGCTGCTGTATCTGATTTAAACACTGCTTCCCAACAAGGCTTAGCAGAACGCTTTGACAGCACTGTAGGTGCTAATACTGTGCTCATGCCATTTGGTGGCAAATTCCAAAAAACACCTACTCAAGGCATGGTAGCAAAGTTACCTGTGCTAAACGGTGAAACTACAACTGCTAGCATCATGACTCACGGCTTTGTACCTGAATTATCCGACTGGAGCCCATACCATGGCGCACAATACGCTGTACTTTTATCTGTCGCTAAATTAGTAGCTCTCGGCGGTCGTCGTGAAGATGCGTACTTAACATTACAAGAGTACTTTGAACGCCTTAACTCAAAAGAATCTTGGGGTAAACCTGTAGCAGCCCTTCTCGGTGCTTATAAAGCACAAAAAGAACTTGAAATTGGCGCTATTGGTGGCAAAGACTCTATGAGCGGTACATTTATGGACCTTACAGTTCCTCCTACCCTCGTATCCTTTGCGGTTGGTACAGCTCATGTAGACAATATTGTAAGCCAAGAACTTAAAGGTGTAGATCACCGTCTTGTACTCTTTGATTTACCTCGTGCTTATGACGATACTCCAGATTGGGATCAGTTCAAAGAAAACTGTGAGAACCTGCAAGAACAAATTGAAAAAGGCCGTGTTTACGCTGCTTATGTAGTTGACCAAGGCGGTATTCCTGAAGCAATTACAAAAATGGCTCTCGGCAACAATATAGGCGTTAAGTTTAATAAATATGCTGATCGTGCAATTTTCCAGCCTGCTCTTGGTTCCTTCATTGTAGAGGTTGATATTACTGCCGTTAACCACCTCTTAGAATTACCAAATGTAAAAGTAATCGGTGTAACTCAAGCTGCACCAATTATCGAGTTAGAAGATCAATCTGTATCCCTTAAAGAGGTGCAAGCTGCATATGAAGCACCGTTAAATGATATTTTCCCTATGCACGCACCAAATGGCGTTGGTGAAGCAGTGGCGTACATTCACGACCAACATGCTAAGCCTCGCAGTGCATCCTTAGGAGCCAAACCAAAGGTTCTCATCCCTGTATTCCCTGGTACAAACTGTGAATTCGATTCAGCTCGTGCCTTTGAGCGTGCAGGTGCAGAAGCAGATATCGTTGTCATCCGCAATCAAACACCAGAACAATTAAAAGAATCCATCGACGTAATCAAAGCTAAGTTAGCAGAGTCTCAAATTCTTATGTTCCCAGGTGGATTTAGTGCTGGTGACGAACCTGATGGTTCTGGTAAGTTCATGGCCACCCTCTTCCGCAATCCATACCTTGCAGAAGGCTTAGAAAATCTCTTGTACAAACAAGATGGTCTAGTTCTTGGTATCTGTAATGGTTTCCAAGCTCTTATCAAATTAGGCTTGTTGCCTGGGGGCCACATTGAAACGTTGACTGCAGATCATCCTACATTAACGTACAATACAATTGGTCGTCACTTGTCTCGCATGGTCAATACAAAGGTAATTTCCACTAAATCCCCTTGGATGTGTGATGCTAAAGCTGGTGAAATTTATACTGTGCCTATTTCTCATGGGGAGGGTCGTTTTATTGCATCCCCTCAACAAGTGTTAGAGTTCAATAAAACTGGTCAAATCGCTACGCAATATGTAGACTTTGACGGCATCGCATCCATGGATAGCCGTTTCAATCCAAACCAATCCGTCGCTGCTATCGAAGGTATTTATAGCCCAGATGGTCGCGTATTCGGTAAAATGGCTCATTCCGAACGCTGTGGTGCAGGTATTAGTAAAAATATTCCTGGCCAATTAGAAATGCCAATCTTTACATCTGGTGTAAAATACTTCAAGTAATTAATTACCATTCTTTTATGTGAAAGCCTACTCCTAGGAGTAGGCTTTTCCATATTGATTTTTTTTGTAAATATTAGTATTATAAGTTGATGACATATTTACAAAAATAATTTCGTTTAAATCTATACATATATACGTAAGTAAGTTGAGAAAGGATTTTATTATGCATTGTGCTCAGAAAATGACCCATAATATCTACTGGATTGGTAGTAATGACTGGACTACTGAACGTTTCGAAAACTTATTCCCTATCCCAAATGGTGTTAGCTATAATAGCTATTTCATTGATGATGAAAAAACTTGTGTTGTTGACTCTGTAGATGCTGAAATTCGCGAAGAATACTTTGACAACTTAACTCATCTTTTGAATGGTCGCGACCTTGATTACATCATCGTAAATCATATGGAACCAGACCATTGCCAAACATTATTGGAAACATTGGAACGCTATCCAAACTGTAAAATGGTTGGTAACGCTACAACATTCCGCATGTTCGAGCAATTCTACAATACTCCAAAACCAGACCAATATTACACTGTAAAAGAAGGCGACGAAATTTGCCTTGGTAAACATACACTTGTTTCCTACACTATGCCAATGGTTCACTGGCCAGAAGTAACTTGTACTTATGAAAAATCTACAGGCACATTATTCTCTGCAGATGCTTTCGGTACATTCGGTACAGTTAACGGCAATATCTTTGCGGACCAAACAGATTACGTTGCTACATACGAAGAAGAAGCTCGTCGTTACTATACAAACATCGTTGGTAAATACGGCCCTCAAGTACAAAATGCAATTCGCAAAGTTTCTGGTCTTGATATTAAACGCATTGCGCCACTTCATGGTCCAATCTGGCGTACACCTGAAACTATCGATTATATCTTGCACAAATACTTGCACTGGTCCAGCTACACAGCTTGTAAAAAAGGTGTTGTTATCGCCTTCGGTTCCATGTATGGTAACACTCGTGCTATTGCACAACAATTGGCTAAACAATTGTCCAAACGCGGTGTTACAGATATCAAAATCTACGATGTTTCCAAAACTAATGCTTCCTACATCATCGCTGATGCTTGGAAATACACTAACTTGGTAACAATCGCACCTACATATAACTTAAACCTATACCTTACAATGGAAAACTTCATCCATGAGTTAAAAGCTCTTAACTTCCAAAACCACAAGGTATCTATCATTGGTAACCACTCTTGGGCATCTGCGGCCATGAAAATCATGGTATCCCACTTTGAAAACGACTTCAAAGACATTGAAATCATATCCGAACCACTTGATATCAAATCCTCTTTAAAAGAAGAAGATCTTCCTAAAATCGAAAAAATGGCAGACGATATCAAAGCATCCATCGATGCAGCTGAAATCAAAGAAGTATTATAATACAAATGCAAAAGCCGCCTCTTAGGCGGCTTTTTCTTATATTTTAAAAGTCTTATGAAAGTGCAAGATTTCCCCTATTTTTCGCTTGACATAAATCTAACTTTTTCATATACTATACAAGTACCTGTTACACAACAGAATACATGGAGAGGTGTCCGAGCGGCTGAAGGAGCATGATTGGAAATCATGTGTGCGGTTATCCCGTACCCAGGGTTCAAATCCCTGTCTCTCCGCCATAGTAAAAGCAGTGCTTAAGCACTGCTTTTTTATTATGTTTTATCTCTATATGACAAAAGGCTATTCGACTTTAATTCGAATAGCCTTTTTATATTATATGTATTTCACCATATTAATTATGGATTTTCTTTGCAATATCACCGATGATTTCAGGTGTTGTTCTGCAGCAGCCACCAATAATTTCAGCCCCCGCCTTACGCCATACATCTACGTAGTCTACAAAGGAAGCCGAATCACCGTACCAAGTCTTAGTTTTACTATCATAGCTTTCACCAAGATTTGGATATACCGCAATAGGTTTGTCTGTAACGGTACGAATATCCTTAATCAAGGACTCTACATATTCAGGTTTAGTACAATTGATACCAATCCCTGTTACAGGACGAACCTTATCAATCATTTCAGCACATTTGATGATAGTTTCACCACTAGAAACATGGTGGCCATCTTTACAAGAGAATGCAATCCATCCAGGAATCCCTCTTGATGTATATGGATCAGACATGGCCCGAGCAATAGCAATGGCTTCATCATAGGATGGAATCGTCTCAAAGGATAGTATATCTGGATTCTCTTCCGCAAACAATGCTAACCGAGGGATATGGAACACCTCAAGATATTCTGTTTGTACATCAGGATATCCACGGTATTCAGATCCGTCAGCCAAGAAAGCACCATAAGGACCTACAGAGGCCGCCACCAACGGTTTAGGCAATGCACCTTCGGAAAAATACTTAACTCCGTCTGGAGTCTCTTCACCAAGTGTAATGCCCCGTAACGTAAGTGCTCCGCTAGCCTTAGCCTCTAAGAACTCATTACGAGCTTGCACGGCTAAGCGAACAGATAATTTAACGAGCTCTATCGCCTCTTCTGTACCATAGCCTAAGCCTTTAAAACCAGCTACAGTAGCTTGATAACCAGAACTTTGAATGATATCTGCTCCAACAGCTAAGTATGCAATGTGTATTTTTTTGATAACATCAGGTTGTTCCATGAGAACTTTTGCGGACCACAGCTTATGCTGAATATTACAGCCATAACGCTCTAATTCAGTCCCTAAAGCCCCATCTAAGACGAGGGCGCCCTTATCCTTAATAATATCTAAAAATACACTTCGTTTAGCCATCATATCACCCATTCTATACTTGCCTCTTACAACTTGAGGCTTACCAAGCGTATTATATCAAATAATACGTTTTGGTACTATCTACAAACTATTTTAACACCTCTGCTGGTGGTTCTTTACCAAACCATTTTTTATAAATCTCAGCATATTTGCCATTTGCTTTAATCTTAGCTAGACCATCGTTAATTTTATTAAGGACCTCTGTATTGCCTTTTTTCACAGCAATACCAAGTGGTGCCGCATCATAGTCTTCTCCAGTGACTTTTGCGATACCTTTACCCTTTCCATTAACATAATATTCGTTTACCGGCGTATCGTTAATAACTACGTCTACACCTTTATTTTGCAATTCCAAGAACGCATCGACGATGATATTGAATTGACGTACTTCAGCATTAGGAATCTTACTTGCAATTTCTGCACCAGTAGAACCAATAGATACACCGATACGCTTTCCTTCCAGATCCTTAAAGCTATTAATATTTGTATTATCTATATTAACAACGAGGCCATTACCTGCAATATAGTATGGTTTACTGAAATCTACAGATTTTGCTCGTTCTTCAGAAATGGTCATATCTGAAATAGCAATGTCGATTGTATTACTTTGTAATGCTGGTAACAGTGCATCAAAGTTCAAGTTTTGAATATCCGCTTCAATGCCCTCTTCTTTTGCAATAGCAGTAATAATATCTATATCAAAACCTGCTAACTTGCCACTATCTTTATCTTTGAACCCAAACGGTGCATAAGTTGCATCAGTGCCAACACGCCATACCTTTTGACTACTATTTGTATTTCCACAGCCCGCAATAAATAGACTGCTAGCAATTGTAAAAGCTCCTAACAGAGCTGCGATTTTCTTAAATTTCATAATTGCCCCTACTTAACCCTGTGTACTTAGAAACAGGAGTTCTCTTTAATCAACTATTATATCTATACTTACATTATATGAACATAATAAAAATAATACCTCTAGAGGTATTATACTATTATGATAACATTCGATATAGTTAAGGTCAATTAATCCAACCATATAAATAGGTTTTAAACTCATATAGTTTTTAGCTATATCAAAAAAGTTTTTGCCTATATAAAAAGACCGCCTTCACCAAGCACAGATAAAACTTGGTAAAGGCGGTAATTATTACGCTTTTTTAGCTTTTACGTACATAGCTACTTTGTACAAGAATACACAAAGTAATAAGTACATTACGATACTGAGGTATGTTGCTTCTGGAGTTTCAACCCAAGCTTCTGCAAATACATCAACACCTACAATGCGAAGCACCGCACTGAACAAGGAGCCAATAGCACCGCCAGCTACGAGACCGGAGGCAATTGTACTACCTTGAGCGAAGCGAAGATCTGCCAACGCTTTATCTTTTGTACTATTTTGTACGAAGTATGCAATCAAACCACCGATAAGTAATGGTGTGTTGATTTCCATTGGCAAGTAAGTACCCAAAGCAAATGCCAAAGGTGGAACTTTTATCATCCACAAGATAACTGCAAATAATGCACCAGCCATGTATAGAGGCCATTGAGCACTACCACCAGTCATCAAAGGTTCAATGATAGCCGCCATAGCGTTCGCTTGTGGTGCATTTAATGCATGGTCTCCTACGAAGCCATATGCGTCGTTCAAGAGGATCATAACGCCTACAGAAAGGACTGCACAAAGAATGGTACCAACGATTTGCCATTGTTCCATTTTCTTAGGTGTAGCACCTGTCATATGAGCTACTTTAAGTTCAGACATGAAGTTACCAGCCATACCGATAGTTGTACCGATAAAGGATGCCATCATAAGAACTGCAATCATACCTACTTTACCAGTCATACCTGCAGCTGTTAAGCATACCGCGGAGATGATAATCATAAAGATTGTCATACCAGATACTGGTTCTGTACCTGTATAGGCGATAGAGCTAATACCTACTACAGATAATAGGAAGGACATAATAAGAACGATTAAGAATGCTACGATTGTTTGTGTAAAGCTTTCAGCATACATAAAGTGGAAATATGCAGCGAATAGAACTGTACACAACAAGATGCCAGCACCAATCCAAGATGTAGGAACGTCACGTTGTGTACGAAGTAAGTTAACATCTACAGATTTAGAGCTGAAAATATCAAGCACCGCATTTTTAACAACGCTAGCTACGACTTTAGACATATTGAGTAGACCGATGATACCTGCCATAGCGAGCATACCGATACCAATATGACGAACATAATCAAGGAATACCTTACGAATCGGAGCCTCTGCTAAAGGAACAGCTTGACCGCCAATTTGCATGATATGTTCAGGAGCTAAATAGTACACGATTGGAATACATACGAACCAAGAGAAGAAGGAACCAGCTGCGATAATCGCTGCATAACGAAGGCCTGTAAAGTAACCAAGACCAAGCAATGCTGCGTCAGTATCTACGGCTGCAGTCAATTTAGTTTGATCAGCAAGAGCTGTACCCCATTTAAAGGTAGTAGTACGAATAACCTCTTCCCACCAGCCTAAGCTATTAAGAATGAAGTCATACACAAGAGCAATGAGACCAGAGCCAATCATTAGCTTAGCTTTACTACCTTCATTACTCATCAATACTTCTGCAGCAGCACGACCACCTGGGAACGGATACACATAGTGCATTTCCTCAACGAAGTAGCGACGGAACATAACGCATAATAAAACACCTAAAACGCCGCCAAGGATAATAGGAATCACCATTTGCACAAAGGATACATCCGTAACATTCCAAATGTATAGCGCTGGCAAGAAGAACATAGCGCCTGCTAATGTATTCGTACTAGAACTAGCGATAGCCTGAATGTGAACCGTTTCAGCAAAAGCATTCTTACGTTTCAAGATAACTGCTGTACCCATTGCAAGTACAGATACTGGTGCAAAGGCATCTACTGTTTGACCAATTTTCAAACATAGATAACCTACGGCCAGTGTGAAAATTGCCGCATAGAATAGGCCCCAGAATACTACATATGAGTTAATCTCTACGTAATCCTTCTTAGGATCTAACACCGGTTCTACGGGCGGAATTGAACGAGTTTCGTCCGACATAGTAAAACCTCCTAACATAAAAAGTACAAACGTATAACTATTCACCTTTATACTAACATGGTACTATACATGGTTCAATGGTTTTCTATGCGTTATGCGAATAAAATATCGCTTCATCTATAAATAATTATTTTGCAATTTTAGCGTCCCTGTTCTACAATGAAAGTAAATTAAGAATCGCTATATGTATCAGTATTGAATACTGCCATGTATAACAGGTATGTTTACTTACGAGGAGGCTTTATTATGGAATCAATGGTTGAACGTTTTGTCCGCTACACAAGTATAAACACCCGGTCTAATGAGGAAAGCACTACTATTCCTAGTACGCAATCACAAGTAGATTTTGCAACGAACGTACTCGTTCCCGATTTAAAAGCAATCGGCTTAGACGAAGTCATTTATAATCGTGAAAACGGCTTTGTTATCGGTACACTCAATGCTAATACAGACGAAAAAGCCCCTGCTATCGGCTTCATTGCTCATATGGACACAGCTGATTACAATGCAGAAAATATCAAACCTCGCATCGTAGAAAACTACGATGGCGGCGATATTTGCCTTAACGAAGAACATCAAATCTTTACCCGTCGTGCAGACTTCCCTAATCTAAAAAATTACATTGGTAAATCCTTAGTCGTAACAGATGGCCTCACTTTACTCGGTGGTGATGATAAAGCTGGTATCTGTGAAATTATGGAAGCCCTCGCCTACCTCGTAGCTCATCCTGAAATCAAACACGGCAAAATCATGTGTGCCTTCGGTCCAGATGAAGAAATCGGTACCGGCGCCGACCACTTTGATGTTAAACAATTCCCTGTAGATTATGCTTACACCATCGATGGTGAAAGCCTCGGTCAGCTTGAATATGAAACATTTAATGCTGCTGGCGGTACCGTTACCCTTAAAGGCGTATCTGTTCACACAGGTACGGCAAAAGGCATTATGATTAACTGTGCAAAATTAGCTATGCAATTCGATGCTTTACTACCAGGTGCAGCTGTTCCAGAATACACTTGTGGACGCCAAGGTTTCTTCATGCTTATGAGCATGGAAACCCAAGTAGATACAGGTAAAATGAACTATATCATCCGCGACCACGATAAAGAATTATTTGAAGCGAAAAAAGCCTTCTTCTTACAAGCAGGTCAAACATTAAACGACATTTATGGTCGTGAAGTATGCGAAGTATCGGTAAAAGACCAATATTACAACATGTACGATGTCATCAAAGATAATATGGAGTGCGTAGATGTAGCTAAAGCAGCTATGGAAAAAGCAGGCATCACTCCGCTTTGCGATCCTATTCGCGGCGGTACAGATGGCTCTAAAATCTCCTTCATGGGCATTCCTACACCAAATATCTTTACAGGCGTAGAAAACCTACACGGCCGTCATGAATTTGCATGTATCGATGATATGAAAAAAGCTGTTGAAGTTATCGTTAACATTGTAAACATCGAAAAATAAAAGAATACTAAAACAATATGTGGGTACGCCCATAGAAAAAAGGACTATACGAGTTATCTCGTATAGTCCTTTAAATTTGGATTACTGATTTTATTTAATCTACTTAATTATTTAAAATATAAGATTATTATATGTATCAGGTTAATCGCTATGCAAGCTGACCATTATTTTTACGATTTCTAATTCGTTCTTCTTCAGCGCGAGCTTTCAAGGAAAGATCTTTTTCAGTACCTACATAACGACCGTAGAAGAAATAGTAAGCCACAAGAGCTAGAAGTGCTACAACAACAGTTACATGGAACATACTCGTATAGCCTACAACCTCTTTAATAGCACCCAAGATATAAGGACCAAAGCCTAGCCCCATATCTAAGGCAATGAAGTACGTAGATGTAGCAACACCAATGCGGTGAACAGGTACAATTTTAACAGTTACTGCTTGTCCGTTAGACATAAATGTACCATAGCCAAGGCCAACAAATACAGCAGATAAAAGCACGAGCCATGTAGAATGAGCGATGGATAACAAGAAGATACCAAGCGCTAAGGATACGAAACAAGGATATAGAACAAAGTTTTCCCCTTTCATATCAAAGAGAATACCAAGTAAAGGTCTTGTTATAGTAATGACTACGGCATACACAACGAAGAAGAATGTTCCTGCCATAATAAGATCCAAATCTTTTGTGTACGCTGCCATAAAGCCAATCACACCAGAATAGGCAAAACCTACAAGCATAGATACAAGGCTAATGGAATTCATGCGCGGCTCAATATAATCAGAAATCCTAATTCCCTTATGCGCTTCTGAATCAATATCGAGCTTAGGTTCGTCAAACTTCATAATAACAGAACCGATACCACAAAGAACGATAAGACCTACACAAAAGGCAATGATAAAGTCATACCCAAGACTATGAAGCATTAAAATGCCTAAAAACGGGCCTACAGCAGCGGCTAGAGAGGTAGATAAGCCATAGTAATTAATCCCTTCACCACGACGAGACTGAGGAATGATAGCTGCTACGATTGTACTGGTAGCAGTCGATGTAATGCCATAAGCAAAACCATTTAAGAAACGAACACTATCAAGCATCAATAAATTAGGTGTGTAGAAGTACATAGCTGTAGATATTAAATAGATTAATAGACCAAGATACAGCATTTTACGACAGCCTAAAACACTTATAAACCGCCCTGCCAACAAGCGGGCTACAACGGTACCAATAATATAGATACCTACCGCTAAACCAGCTTGACTCGCCGTAGCATGGAGGTTATCCTTCGCTACAACAGCTATAATAACGATCAATAAATAATAAATCAAAAATACTAAGAAATTAATTAAAGTATCGAGGACAAAGGATTTCGTCCATAAGGCATCTTTAGCCTTATCCATAATATCAACTCCATTTTCTGAAATGATTGTCAACCAATTCATGACAACGATTAATTATAGACCTCTCATTTCAAAAAACAAGAATTAAAATGTTATACACCTCATAAATATTATTTATGATATACAAAGCAAAGCAATATTAATTCTATTTATTTCCATTTTTAAAGCTCATATAAATTTACGATAATAAAACACCTTTAACAGTTAGCAGTGAGTTCAAAAGACTCAACTTCAACCATTAAAGGTGTTATTCTTAGATCTATTTACTTTTAAGCTATTTAGTTTTTAAACCACAAGCCTTGAAGAAATTCTTATAAGCTTCCGCCTTTTTCGCAAGGCTCAAGGGATACGCACGCGATGTTGATGGTAATCGTGTCAATGTTAGTTCACGACCATTATACACGTATGGTATAGTTTCGCCCGTTTTAGGTAGTTTTACCTTCTCCGGTAAAAGGCTTAATAATACTTCTGTTGCCTTACCGCCAGTGGTCCCAATATGTTTACACTGTGGTACTTGTTCCAGTACTTCAGCGAGCGGTACAGGTTCAACAACCTTTAGGAACGCATCTGATGCATTTCCCTTTTCTCGAATAGCTTTTAAAACGGTAGGGCAAGAGGCAATGCCAATCTCAGATAAGAATGCTTTTATCTTATCCGCATCAAAAGCCTTTTCCTCACCTTTTCTAAAGTAATCCTTATCATCAAAGAATACTATACCGTATACGCGCCACATATCGTTTTGGAAGTTAGGATAGTGGAATTCCATAGATCGTTTTTCAGAAGCTGGCGGGAATGTCCCCATCGTCATGACCGTTGCATTCTTTGGCAAGAATGGCGGAAATGGTCTCGTTTCAATTACGTCTGTCACTGAGTATCAACTCCTTTCAAAATCTATTATGAACTCAACTTTCACCATAACAAATGAACTATGTCACATGTGATAACAAATGAATAGAATCACTGCTGGCAAATATAATCGATTCTATAATCGACTAGCACTCAAATACCAACTATTATTGACCGATTGGCTGAGATACCAAGGTATTGATATGGTCAAAGCCAACTGGCGTTGGAGATACTAGGTACAAGCACACTACGGCAGCTACGGCAAAGCCAATCGCTAAGTAAGAGAAGCTGCCATTGCGAGGGAATTCATATAGGCCAAAGAGGCGAATACCTACAGCAGCACCGATGGCAGTAATCAAAGAAGGAATAGAGAAAATATTGTAGAAACCAAATACTACCATGAGACCTGCATAACCACCTACTACAGTAATCATAGGCAACATGCGATCCATAGGATTTGGAATGGAGCGGGTAAGAGCAGCTGGATAGTAAGAAGCCTCTACACCAAACATCCCTAAGAATAGATTAAAATCCGCCCAAATAGTTTCCCAAGGACCTCTAAAGGCATCTCGATGATTGCCTGCGTACCAAGCAAAGCCTGTAATGATTAAAATCGCCAAGCCCGCACAGATGAAGTAGTAGTCACTAGGAATTTTAGGACCTGCATAAGCGCCTACCGCTGTGACTACTGCACTCAAGATAGATGTTACTACGACACGGTGTAAACGAGGTCGTTTGTTTTCAGGAATGCGTTTATATACAGTAGCTAGCAATTCTAATACGAAGCAAGCCATAAAAATGGCAATGCCTGCAGCAGGCACAAAGAACGCAGCAACTAAGCTCAAAATAAAGGGAATACACAAGCGCCATTTCGGGAATAACACAAGGTCTTTATAATCCAAGCGAACATCTTGTGTTTCCATAGTAAAGTTGTTGTACACTACAAAGAGCAACATAAAGGCGATTACGTCTACAGCAGTAGCGCCCCAAATTAATAGAGTAGGCACTATAACCATAGACAAAGCGACACCAGAGACGCGAGATAAACCAGCGGCCGCTAGGCCCAGTAATAAAAAGGGTATTAAAGCAGAGATAATTTCGAACATAATAATCCTCCCATCATTGTATAAATTTAAGTATATAGTATCTACTACACTACATCAAGGAGAGATATATTTTTTCATAGTAAGTCGCTTTCGTACCGCTGTGGCAGAACAGCCCATCACCTGTGCAATCTTGGCTATCCCATACCCTTGGGCGCGGAGATTTTTAATCTTATTTTCGTCTAAATCTAGAGTATTGGTCCGTATTTCTATACCTCGGTCGCGCAAATACATTGCCACCGTAGAGCCCCGAATGCCATAGGCCAGACCAATATCATCAGTGCTCATGTGGTGCTGCATATATAAATAGGCCATCTCCTCTACGCGTTGAGGTTTACGAGCCTTAGGCGTCATACTAACACCCATATGTCGCAACACATGGTGCACCTTCCAACGAGATACGCCATACATACGAGCAATAGCGTCTGTACTATTCCCACTTTTATAAGCCCTACAAATGCGTACTACGTCTACAGATACATTCTTACTCGATCGCTGACAAGCCAACCCATATTCTCTCATTCGGCTTGCCATTGTCGTTATGGACACATCATACCGCTTTGCCAAGGAATGTAGGGACCACTTCCCCGTCTCATACAAGGCCTGTACGTGAACCATATTAATTTCCTTTTTAAGGGGCCGCCGCTCAATATCGTACGCTTTCATCCGGCGCATAATCGTATCCACACTACACTGAAAATAATCTGCTACATCGCGAACACTCCACTGCTTTTCTACATATAATTGCTCTAATAACTGTTTTGGTATAACGCGCACATTACGATACATAACATCACCTTTCCTTATGGACGAACTCCCTTCCCTATTATTGTGAAAGCTTCATCAAGAAAAGACAATACAAAAGAGGTTCCTAATAGTCACATAGGTGACCAATAGGAACCTCTTTCAATATGTAATTATATGCACCGCATACGATAGGTGTAATTCTAGTTGCTATCACAATATCTGTGCACAAACCATCAATATATCTATGTGCTAACCAATTATCAGTACGATTATGATACTGAAAATTTGACTAGCGATATCTTCGCTCAAGAGCTTTAGGCTTACCTAAAATAATAGACCACTTCATCCCCTCTTTTAGAGCATGATTAGATTTGCGACTGCGAGTCGATGTTACAGCTGGTGCAGTTGTAACACCGGCCTTTTCAACAAGGACACGCCCCTCTTTAGAGGCTTTATCTCGCTTAAACTCGGCCAATCGCTCATTCAAGGAAGGACCTGTAACAGATTCTCGATCCGAACGAGTCTCATGAGTACTAAAGCTAGTTGATTTACTTGATGTACTCTTTGATGAAATATCGGTACCTTGTTGAGTTGTAACTGCTTCATCGTAATGCTGATTCCCAGCTAACACTGTTTTAGATTTGTCAGCATTTTGGGGAGCTTCAACATGTTTTGCAGATGACTCTAAAACATCATGCAACAAGTCCTCAGCTGAAGGTTCTACAGGTTTGCGTTCTATGGAGATGCCGTATTCGCGTTCCATATCCTCCCAAGTCTGGCCAGAACTTGAAGTTCCATAGTTATCATACTCATCAGACTCTTCGGTATTCTTGCCTCTTATAATAGAAAAAGCAACATAGGCGATGATACCTAAAACAATGATAGGATTTTGCGAAAAGATGGATAGCACTGTAGACAAAATAGAGTCCATAGCTACTCCTATTCACTATCTGCTAAGTTTTCACGCATTTTAGTGTCTGCAATAATATTGTTCATATTGTAGTAATCCATAACGCCAAGATTACCGTTTCTGAAAGCTTCTGCCAATGCTTTAGGAACTTCAGCTTGTGCTTCCACAACCTTAGCTTGCATGTCTTGTGTTTTCGCACGCATTTCTTGTTCTGTAGCAACAGCCATGGCACGGCGTTCTTCGGCACGAGCTTGAGCGATTTTCTTATCTGCTTCAGCTTGGTCAGTTTGCAATTGAGCACCGATATTACGTCCTACGTCTACGTCAGCGATATCGATGGACAAGATTTCGAATGCAGTACCCGCATCAAGACCTTTACCTAATACAGTACGAGAGATGTGATCTGGATTTTCTAGTACATCTGTATGCTCTTCAGAGGAACCTACAGTCGTTACGATACCTTCACCAACACGGGCGATAATAGTAGCTTCACCAGCACCACCAACGAGGCGGTCAATATTAGCACGTACAGTTACACGAGCACGAACCTTGAGTTCGATACCGTTTTTTGCTACTGCAGAGATAATTGGTGTTTCAATCACTTTAGGATTAACGGACATTTGTACCGCTTCCAATACATCGCGACCTGCAAGGTCGATAGCTGCGGAACGTTCAAATGTCAAAGGAATAGATGCTCGTTCAGCGGCGATCAACGCATCTACGACGCGGTCAACGTCACCACCTGCAAGGTAATGCGCTTCTAGCTGATTTACGTTTACATCAAGGCCCGCTTTATTAGCTTTAATCAAAGGCATTACGATTTGGGATGGATTTACACGACGTAAGCGCATACCTACGAGGGTAAAGATACCAACATTAACGCCCGCTGCAAGAGCGGATACCCAAAGGCCTAATGGCACAATATATAAGAACACCATAATCCCAATCAGTAGAATGGGAATCAAAATTAAAATACCTACATCCATAATAACCTCCATTATATACGACGATGTGGTGAAAGCTTAATCGCGCTTTCTAACAATATTGCGGCCCCCTACAACACGTAGTACCACAATCGGTGAACCGGCATCGATGAAGTCCCCTTCGGTTACAACATCTACCAAATTACCATCAATTTTAGCAATACCTGCAGGGCGCAGTGTAGTATGAGCTACCCCCTCTTTACCAGCTAAGTCCTCTAATACATCATTAGATACATAGCCAGCCTTGGTCGTAGACCGTTGCCCTAAGGTAAATAATTTGCCTATCCAAGTCTTTTCAAAGTGATTAAAGAACACGATGATAAGGACAATTAGTAAGGCCGTTAATCCTAGTACTGCATACAGCGCTACCGTTCCTTCTCCAAGAGCTACAAAAACGCCCCAAAGAAATGCACAATAACCGATGAGCCCTAAAATACCGCCCGGTACAACGAGTTCTACCGCCATCAGGGCGATCCCTATAGCCATCCAAATTAAAAACTCCATAGGCCCTCCTCTCTATAATTAATTTTATACAACTTATATACTCATTATACAATATTAAAAATAATTTATAAAGATAATTAATAAAAACGACTACTTTCACAGATATAAATCTGATCGAGTAGTCGTTTATTATAAGGAGTAAAAACAAATTGAGCTTATAAACGGAAAGATGTATATTGTAGTCTCACTAGCAACTTGAATTATACTTCAGTGTTTTTCAATTGGTCATTACCAACGCCAGTTTTTTGGAGAATCAACAAAGTAATGCTCATCGCCATACCTACTACAGTGGCAAGGCCCATACCTTTTAATACTACTGGACCTACCGCAAGTTCTGCACCGCTAAGACCTACAACGAGGATAACAGATGTAAGAATCATGTTAACAGGGTTTGTGTAATCTACTTTACGTTCTACTAACATGCGCAAACCAGATGCTGCGATGATACCGAACAAGAGAATGGATACGCCACCCATAACTGGTACTGGAATAGCATGGATTAGAGCAGCTACCTTACCTACGAAGGAGACGATCATCGCTAGCACTGCAGCACCACCGATTACCCATACGCTGAAGCAACGAGTGATAGCAAGTACGCCGATATTTTCACCGTATGTCGTATTTGGTGTAGCACCGAAGAAACCAGAAAGGATATTGGCAAGACCATCACCGAGCAAGGAACGTTGTAAGCCTGGCTCTTTCATTAAGTCTTTAGCAACGATGTTACTAGTTACAACCAAGTGACCAACGTGCTCTGCAAATACTACGAAGAGAGCTGGCATAATCATGATGATCGCATTGATGTCGAATACAGGCATGCCGTAGAATTGCGGCAAAGACAACCATGGAGCAGCTTCTACACCAGAGAAGTCAACAACCCCCATAATAGCGGATAAAATATAACCTGAAACAACGCCGATAAGAACAGGAATAACGGCCAAGAAGCCACGGAACACAACAGTACCAAGCAAGGTAACAACTAAGGAAAACATAGAGATAAAAATAGCTTGGCTGTGGCTCATGCCTAAATCTTGATTACCAATAAGGCCAGACATACTCATCGCTACTGGTGCTAATTCCAAACCGATAATAGCTACGATAGCACCCATCGCTGCTGGCGGGAATAACTTATCGATCCAACGAGTACCAATATAACGAACGAGAACAGATAGAATCACAAAGGAAAGACCAAATACTACGAAGGCCCCCTTTGCCGCTTCATAGCCAAGACCAGCAGATAACACACCTGCTACAGGAGCGATAAAGGCGAAGCTAGAACCGAGGTAAGCTGGAATTTTGCCTTTACAAACGAATAAGTATAGTAATGTACCAATACCATTCATAAATAATGCCGTAGCTGGATCTACTTTCAGTAAATAAGGTACCAATACAGTAGAACCAAACATAGCGAATAAATGTTGAAAACTAAGTGGCAACATTTGACCCCAGGACGGGCGTTCTTGGATATCAATATAATCCTTCATCTTTTCTCCTCACATACAATACAAGTACGTTGCATTTATACAGCACCTCTTAAGAGATGCTATATAAATCCACACTAAATATATTCACCTTATACTACATAAGTTAAATATCATCGTTCAGACCTAGGTCGTCTACGAGTTGGTCTTTTAGCCGTTTTTGGTCTAAACGGACCAGGCATTTCCGTTCTTTTAGGACTTTTTGGAGCAGCCGGTTTGAATCGGCTTTGCGTTTCCTCACGTAAGGACGGTAAATCCTCAACTGTACCGACTTGTTTTACACCTTCCACATTACGACGGCCAATGCTCGCTAATAAACCAATGGCCATAAAGTTCATTAATAAAGAAGAACCACCATAACTAACAAATGGCAATGGCACACCCGTTACAGGCATAATGCCACACACCATGGCGATGTTAAATAAGGCTTGACCACTAATGAGCAAGGTAATGCCCATGGCTAGCCATTTACCAAATTCATCACGGGCCTTATTGGCAATACGGAATCCATAGTAGGTGAAAGCTGCTACTAAGATAACAACAAATACAGCCCCAAGGAACCCCATTTCTTGAGCCCACACAGCAAAAGCAAAGTCTGTATGTGCTTCTGGCAAGTAAAAGTACTTGGATGTACCTTGCATAAAGCCTTCCCCTAGGAAGCCACCAGAACCAACGGCTAACAAGCCTTGTACAGTTTGGTAACCCATATCTTGCGCATGAGGCCATGGGTCAAACCAAGATTGAATACGCTCCCACCGGTACGGCGACGAACGAGCCGCAATAAAACCAAGGAAACCTGCTACGGCAAAGGCACCACCAAAGAATTTTCCATCAAATCCGGCTAAATAAATCAGAATAAAGGAAAATCCAAAGATTAGTATCGTTGTCCCTAAGTCTGGTTGGAAGAATGTTAACCCTGCAAATACTGCTGGCCAACTTAACATAGGAAACATGTAACTGATGCGCTCGCCAAAATAGCCTTTCATATTGATTAATGGATTCGTATGTCGAGGCTTACCCCATTTTCTTAAGCTACTCAACTTAGCAGAAGTCCATATAAGAGCCGCCAATTTAGCAAACTCAGAAGGCTGTACAGATATAGGCCCGATTAAGATCCATCGGCGAGCACCATTGATAACGGCCCCCATGATGAGTACTAACACTAACCCAACAAGCGTAGCAACCATAATGCGTTGCAACATATGATCCTTCTGTAATTGTCGATAGTCATAGCGGTATAAAATAATTCCTGCAGCCAATGAGATTAACAAAAAGACAATATGTTTCCAGAAATAGCCTAAAAGCCCAGTATTTTCATAAATAGAGCTGATATAGGTGGCACTAAAGATATTGACACTGCCAATAATAGTAATGAGTACTATAGGCAAGAGCATACCTTGTAAATCATTCCTAAAGAGTGAGCCCCACCGACTATCCCCCTTATTCGGTGTTTCCATATTAAGCCTCCTTTTGTACTTTTGGCTTAACTGCTTCTAAACGAAAAATAGGTTGCCCTTTTTTACTAAACTTCTCTTCATATTCAGTTTTAACGTTTGGCAGATCTGTACTATGTAAATCGTAGGTTACATTTTTAAGCTCCCAGCCGCATTCTTTAAACTCTTCAAGAGAGAACATAAATAAACCTTCATTATCTGTCTTGAAGTGCACTTCTCCACCATCTTTTAAAAGACGAGCATAGCGGTCAAGGAATGTATGGTATGTAAGGCGACGTTTTGCATGTTTCGCCTTAGGCCATGGATCACAGAAGTTAATGTAGAAGCGGTCTACTTCGCCAGGTTCTACAATCTCTTCAATACCTGCAATATCAAAGAGACATACCTTAGCATTATCGCGTTCCCCTTCAAAGATTTTTTGTGCTGCGTAGTAAATTACGCCAAGTTGTACTTCAAAACCTACAAAGTTAGCATCTGGATATGCTTCAGACATGCCCGCAATAAAGCGGCCTTTTCCAGTACCAAGTTCCATATATAATGGACGCTCTGGATGAGCAAATAACTCACGCCATTTGCCTTTGTGTTCTTCATGTCCAGACAAAATAATATGAGAGTCATATTCGTGGATAGCTTCATCAATCCATGGTTTTCTACGAAGGCGCATACTTTCTCCTTACATCTATTTCAATAATGTATTATTTATGTTTATCATTACAGGTCATATACCTATCCTATTAATTATAGAAAAGGGGAAGTTAAACGTCAATTACATTTCCCTCGTCTACCATATAAAAAAGACCTACTTCCGAAGAAGTAGGTCTAGATTTTATTCAAAAATCATAGATTCTAGATTTTCAATTTGATATTTACTTAGGCCAAGCTCAGATAAACTCTTTTCAGATGCACTGAACAGATTATTTTTACCAACTCGAGTACCTAATGCTGCGGCCGCTACCAATTCACGGTCTAATTTACCTAGACGAGAACGATTACGATTTTGAGGTTTAGGCTTTTTCATACGGAACGTATTATACTGAACCCCTTCCTTAGCTTCCTCAGTCTTCTGCTTTGTTACAGCAGCCCCATTAGTGCCATTCCCCAATAAAGCACTAAGGCCAGTTTGCTTAGGAACCATTTTTTCGTAATCAGCACCAAACTCAGGGCGCTCTTCACGTAATTGATCGAATGTAGCTAAAGCTGCATTCATTTGCTTCAAACCAGCAGCAGAGTAAAGTTGACGAATCGCAATACTCACCTCTTGCGGCGTCAACGTACCTCGCTCGATAGCAGAAGCAATTGTACTCTTTAATGCACCTTGATCTCCAGACGCTGTATAGCGACCAATTTCAACCAAGTCTTTTTGACGTGCATTGAGTTCTTTAGGCGTATATATGTTTATCTCAGATATAGACGGTGCCTGTTTAGAAGGCTGCTCTCCCGCCCCATTAGCCTCGAACATATAGCCACCGGCTACGATGGCCAAGGCTAATGTTAAGGTTAATACTCTTTTCAACGTCTTATAATCTCCCTTAATCATTAATACTAATTGTATAATACTGCATTAAACGCATACATTAACAACAATTTTATTCTACTGTAATACATACTGTAGATATTATTATATAATACTTCATCTAATTTTTATAGTCCTATTCGAAAAAAATCTATATTTTTTTAACAAGTTTTATATATTTATAAAGTATAATATATTAAAAAAAGCAGAAAACACCTAATAACTATCGATGTTTACTGCTTTTATTCTAAAATTCAATTAATTAAAATTCTATAAAATTAAAAGGATAGCAGTTGTTTTGCATCCGCTACAATTTGTTCCGAAGATACGCCATTTTCATATAATAATTCACTTGCATCATACCGATCGTGGAATTCTTTAGCAATACCATAGTTTTTAACGAGCATATTAGTTGGTCCGTAGAAACTAGCTACACGTTGTCCCCAACCACCTTCTACTACACCATCTTCCAAAGTAAATACTACCGAATGATTTGCTTTCAAATCTTCTAGTAGTTCTTCATCTAAGCCAGAAGCAAATTTAGGATTTACTACGGTTGCATTAATGCCTACTTTAGCCAATTCATCAGCTACTTGATTAGCGAGATGATAGAAATTACCTAAGCCTAATAAAGCAATGCGTTCGCCACGACGAGTCACTTCAGATTTATTTAAGACACTATAATCCGTTGTATCTGCAACACCTGTGCTGGTAAACTCACCAACAGGAACACGAATTGCTACCGGATGCTCATGTTGATGCACGGCATACTCAGTCATAGCCAACAACTCTTCATTATTGGTAGGTGCTAAGTATACCAAATTAGGAATGCTTGTAAGCATAGGTATATCAAAGAATCCCAAATGAGTGATATCATTCATGCCATGCACAGAGGCCTGGTGAATCATAATAACGGCACTATTATTATTGACGCAAAGATCTTGTACTAATTGGTCATAGGTACGTTGTAAAAATGTACTATACACATTAAATACTGGTTTACCGCCATTTTTAGCAATACCCGAACTCATGGCGATAGCATGCTCTTCTGCAATGCCTACGTCAATATATTGTTTGCCTGCCGCTTTGCGCCATTCGGGATTAAATCCGAGGCCACCTGGTGTACCTGCAATAATAGCTACCACTGTTGGATCTACTTTGATTTGCTCCATCAAATAGTTCGCAATCGTACCAACATACGTTGGCCCATTATCTTTCGCTTTTAGCTTACCTGTTTCTAAGTCAAATGGCATAGTCCAGTGGAACTTTTCTTTATTTTGCTCTGCAATGGCATAGCCCTTACCTTTTTGAGTAACAATATGTAACACAATTGGATGATCAATGTCTTTCACATCCTTAAACACATCAATTAATGTTTCTAAATCATTTCCCTTTGCTACAAAACGATAGTCTAAACCAAGAGCCTTGAAAATATTGTTGGAACTTTCACCATTAGTTTTGCGAAGTTCACTAAGACCACGATATAAACCACCATGATTTTCTGCAATGGATTGGTCATTATCGTTGACGATGATAATCATATTACTATCTAACGTAGCTGCATAATTGAGACCTTCAAAAGCTTCCCCACCGGATAAAGATCCATCGCCAATAATAGCGATAATATTTTCAGAGTCCCCTTTTAAATTACGAGCCGTCGCTAAACCAGATGCCAATGAAATAGATGTAGAGGTATGACCAATATTAAAGAAGTCATGTTCACTTTCAGTAGGATCTGTATAGCCTGTTACATCATCATAATGATTATGATCTAAAAATGCTAAGGCACGACCTGTAACCATCTTGTGTACATAAGACTGATGAGACACATCATATACAATCTTATCTACAGGTGAGTTAAATACATAGTGCAAGGCCATAATCATTTCAGCTGCACCCATAGGAGGGCCAACATGACCGCCGTGTTCAGATACCTTTGTCATCATTGCTTGACGAGCCTGTGCTGTTAAATCTGTTAATTCAGAAATAGATAAGCCTTTTAAATCAGCTGGAGATTTTACATCAATTAAGTGCATGAGTTTCCTTTCTTTTCAGCCTCCATTAGTGTTTTATTAAAACCATGAGACTTTCCGTATTGCATATTCCTAATAATATATCTATTTACAATATTATATGAAAACATGGTTCTACGAACAAGCTCAGGCAAAAGGAACTACCAACTTTTATGAAAGCTTAACACCTGATGACGTTCCTGTAGAGTATCATAAATACTTTGAACGCAAATGGCGCGCTGATAAAGAAGGCGCCGAAAATGGTGAACCACCTAAAAAATATAGAGCTATATAAACCAAAAGGAGCTATCTCAACGGATAGCTCCTCTTTTACATGACATAATAATTGGAGAACTGTTTACATTAACAGCTCTAAATAGGCTTTAGGCCTTATTTATTGGGACTTTCATATATAGTTTTATAACCGCCCTCTGTAACAGCTACGATTTGCTCAATTTCATCCGTTGAATCTTCTGTAAAAGTAAAGCTTTCACTAGCATCAAAGGATGCACTCGTTCCACAAGAGGAACTCAAATCGCGCGGCACCGGACGGAGTTCTATATTTGTTACCCCTTCAGGGGCTTCACGCTTGAAGCGAATCGCGCCAAAGTGAGAGTAAAAGGTTGCAATATATTTCATAATCACTCATCTCTAGCCTACGCATTTGCTCGTTTTGTATTAAGGATAGCAATGATGAGAGCCACTACAAAGCCAACACCTACTGCGATTTGACCATTTAATGTAGGGCCTGCACCAGAAGCCGCTAAACCGAAATTATGAGCAAATGCCGCACCAGCTGCAAGACCAAGTACGGTTACAGCAGCGTCAGAGTTGCCTTCACCAGTCATGATCAATTGACGTAATGGGCAGCCACCGAGCAATACACTACAGAAACCGGCAAGAGCCATACCAAGGAAGTTCCATAAACCATCTGTATGAGCAATTGGTTGGTTTTCAAAGCCAAGATGGAAGTTGCCAAAACTAATATTTACTAAAAATACACCTACAAGTACTGCAAGGTACCCAAAAATAAGGATAGATTTTTTGAACAAGAATAAATCGCGGAAGCCACCAACCGTACAGAGTCGGCTAAATTGAGATAAGCCACCTACTACAAGACCAGCTGCCAAAGAAATAAGCCATGGAGCATGCATAGCGCCAGGACCTTTTTGGCTAAAGAAGATAAATGCTGGTGCTGTTACAACAAGTACGAGCAAACCAACTTGAATAGCAGGCATCATAGCAGATTCTAACTTACTCAATGCATAGGTGCGTTGTAAAGAATAACCTTTTTTCAAGAATATAGTACCAAATCCAATACCACCTGCAAAGCCAGCAATGCCGAACAAAGCATTTAAGTCACCGCCGCCAAGTCGCAAAATCATACGAATTGGACAGCCAAGGAACATCAAAGCACCAATCATAACAAAAAAGCCAAGAATAAAACGAATAATTGGAGATGAACCACCTC
>ERZ772972.102-NODE-102-length-27340-cov-4.278761_pt1 | contig 27340 bp, 29 predicted proteins | sample MGYA00580673_ERZ772972 | MGnify/ENA primary metagenome ERZ772972 (study PRJEB29015, sample SAMEA2738051) | human oral metagenome | biome: human oral; feature: human-associated habitat; material: saliva | place: China | collected 2229 ... | reverse complement strand
TTTTTGAACAATAAGGATTTACCTTCCATTACAGGTAATGCTGCTGCAGCGCCAATATCGCCAAGGCCAAGTACACGAGTACCGTCGGAAACTACGGCAACCATGTTGGAACGGCATGTTAATTCGAAGGATTCAGCTTCATTATCTTTAATACGCAAGCATGGCTCTGCTACACCTGGGGTGTACGCTACAGACAAGTCATGTGCGTCTTTCAATTCATATTTAGTCCCTACAGTGAGGAAACCTTTCAATTCACGTTTTTTCTGTACAGCTAATTCACGTACGTCCATAATAATTCTCCTTTGTGGAAACAATCGGACTCTTTAGAGTCGGTAATTAATACCATAAACTAATTGTATTATACAAAATCATAAATAACAACACAAGTTTTTCCGATATGCATTTCGATTTTCTTAGATTTAAACGTCATTAATTTCTGTTAACAAAAATTATGATGGGCAAACAAAAAGTAGATAAGCCAACTAAGGCTTATCTACTTATGTATTATATTCGTATTTTGCTATATATAGATTTTGAAAAAAATTTTCAAATATAATATTAAGCTTTCACAGATGGCAAATTACGACCATAGAATATTTCCATCATTTCTTGTTTTAGTTGCTGTTTAATTTGCTTAATTTCACGTTCGCTCAACTCAGCTTCAGTAATACCAAAGAGATAGTTATCCAAATCGAACTCTTTTAACATCATTTTTGTGTGGAAAATATTTTCTTGGTATACGTTTACATCGATCATGTTGTACATGTTTCGAGTTTTCGCATTGATGTAGTTTTGGATGGAGTTGATGCGATGATCGATATAGATTTTCTTACCAGATACATCACGTGTAAAGCCGCGTACATGGTAGTCCAATGTGAGGATATCGGAGTCAAAGCTTTGAATCAAATAATTAAGCGCTTTAAGAGGAGAAATTTGACCGCATGTAGACACTTCAATATCGGCACGGAACGTACTAATCCCTTTATGCGGATGACTTTCAGGGTAAGTATGAACAGTAAGGTGAGATTTATCAAGATGCATGACTACATCTTCCTTTTCAATTTCCTCTTCAGAAATCAAAATCGTAACAGACGCACCTTGAGGGTCATAGTCTTGTTTCGCTACGTTAAGGATGTTAGCACCGATAATACGGCTTACTTCCGTCAAAATAGCTGTTAAACGATCTGCATTGTATACTTCATCAATGTACTGAATGTATTGTTTTTTCTCTTCTTCCGTGCGAGTATAACAAATATCATAAATATTAAAACTCAATGTCTTTGTGAGATTATTAAAACCGTATAATTTCATTTTAGGCTTTACTTTAACTGGTGTATCCATGATATGTCATAACCCTTTCCATGCATAGACTTACTATTTCTTTTGAAAGTTTCAGAACGAAGCTTTCGCCATATAACTAAACAAGATCTTGTTTATACACAAACTCTACATCAAACTGCCCATTATCGTAGGTAACGATAGCAAAGGTGCCACCAGAGCGGTCTCGAGGCAAGGAAATACTACCAGGATTGACGAACACCGCATCACCAGAACGAACCTCACCATGATGATGGCTATGACCGGCCACGATAAGACGCGCCCCCATTGAGGTTCCTAAATGAGTCAGTTCTTGTATTCGATTATAATATGATACCTTATCTCCATGAGTCATGTAAATATAAGTATCCTCAAGAGGAATCAACTGTTCTCGCGGCTCAAGTGGTTGTACACGGTCATTATTGCCGCACACTGCATAAACAGGCACATTCGTATGCTCCTGCATATAACGCGCATCATCGCCCAAGTCACCAGCGTGAAGCCACATGTCGATATCTTGATCTGCCGTAGCCTCCAAGACGAGGTCAATATCCTCTAGATACCCATGGGTATCACTCAAAATACCAATTCGTTTCATTTTATAAATTCTCTAATACTATTATATTACATATTTATATGAACTATATCATATAGTTCAAAAATATCAAAGCTTGTTAATTAATTCGCGTAATGCACGTCCACGATGACTAATTGTTTCCTTCTCTTCGATAGTAAGCTCTGCCATTGTTTTCTTGAACTCAGGCACATAGAAATACGGATCATAGCCAAAGCCATTATCACCTTTTGGCTCGTCTTGAACGAGTCCATCGCAATAGCCTTCAGCTGTCACTTCACGGCCATCAGGATATACAAGTGCTAAGGCACATACGTAATGAGCGGTGCGGTCAGCTTTACCTTGTAACTCCCGAATTAGTTTTTCGTTGTTAGCGTTATCATCACCATGATGACCTGCATAACGAGCAGAATATACACCTGGAGCACCATTAAGAGCATCTACAGTGATGCCAGAGTCATCCGCTAGGCATGGACGATTTGTAACCTTCGCATAGTAGCGAGCCTTTAAAAGGGCATTCTCCATAAAGGTTGTACCTGTTTCCTCAGGTTCCTCAATGGTAATGACCTCTTTTACCGGTACACAGTCGATAGATAAATGGGAAAAAGCCTCGGAAAATTCACGAATTTTCCCTTTATTGCCTGTAGCTAATACGATTTGTTCCACCTTACACCTCCGGAGCTGTAGGATATACTTTACCTACTTTATCTGCTGTCGTGCCAAGTGCTTCACGTTGTTTAGCCATGAGCTCATCTGTAGCTGCCTCTGCTAGGTCGAGTAATGCGTTGAGCTCATCACGGTTAAAGGTACCATGTTCACCTGTGCCTTGTACTTCAACCATATTGCCAGAACCTGTACGAACTACATTCATATCTACGATAGCAGCACTATCCTCTTCGTAGCAAAGATCCGTAATAGGACCATCTGGACCAATACCTACGGAAATAGCTGCGCAGAAGTCGGTAATTGGGAATTTACCGGCTCCACCAAAGGTGAAGTCCACCGCATCAACGAGGGCTACAAAGGCACCTGTAATAGATGCTGTACGCGTACCGCCATCGGCTTGAATTACATCGCAGTCGATCGTAATAGAACGTTCACCTAACGCTTCAAGGTCTACAACAGCACGTAATGCACGACCGATAAGGCGTTGAATTTCTACGGTACGACCTGTTTGTTTACCCTTTGCAGCTTCACGGCTTACGCGAGTTTGCGTAGAGCGTGGCAACAAGGAGTATTCCGCAGTTACCCATCCTTGTCCAGAACCTTTGAGCCAGCGCGGCACAGAATCCTCAACAGTAGCCGTACAGATAACCTTAGTCTTGCCGCACTCAATGAGTACAGAACCTTCTGCATACTCTGTAAAATTCCGTGTTATTTTAATAGGTCTCAATTGACCTGCTGTTCTATTATCGCTGCGCATAGGAACCTCACCATTCTAAAACTAAACATTAGAACGCCCCTTACACAAAGGGGCGTTATTTCTTCTATTATATCACAATTTAGCTATTTTTTAGCACTATAAAGCATATTGTAATGTAATACGATAGTACTATAATGTCTCTAATGTATTAAAGCGATTACTCCTAGTACTATAGTCCATATTAATCATCACCGAGAACACTATACTTCGTATTGACCCTCACCGAGAGGATCTACTACAACATAACGACTTGCCCCGCCCTCTGCTTTAGCTCTTTTAGCCTCTGCAATCGCATCTTGCCGAGTCAGTTCGTCCGCTTGCCAAGGAATGAACATAGCATATACACTTTGCGGTCCATAAGGTCCATATTGTCCCCGTGAAAGCACGCTATGCCAGCCTACCTTATCTTCGTACATGCGCACCTTTTCAAGGCGCTCCTCTTGTACTCCTGTTTCATCATAGTACACATTGTAACGGTTCGACCATATATCTCCTATACCCATGCGTTCCTCTTCAGCCAGCTTATGACGATTTGCCCATTGTACCTTCCATTTAGCAATGAGGTCATCTATATAGGCAGTTACATTTTGACTTTGCTTGTATTTAACAGGATCAAAGGCAGGTTCTACGACCTTGCTGTAATCAAGGCCTGCCATAGATAAAATGATACCTGTATTTACATAAGGCAACGCTTCCTGTACGGAGTAACCGCCTTCTAAGACAGCTATATCTGCTTGCAACAAATCTACAAGCTCTGCATAGCCTTTTGCAGTAACTTGCATATTCGCCAAAGGATCGCTAAAGTGATTATCTTGTCCCGCTGAATTGATAACAATGTCTGGTTTAAACTCTTCTAAGATAGGCAACACTAACTCACGCATAACCTTCATCAAACCTTCGTCACCAGTGCCAGGTGGCAATGGAATATCTATATTACCACCGATAGCTTGAGGTCCACCAAACTCATCCATAAAGCCTGTGCCTGGATATAGCGTGCGCCCATCTTGATGGAAACTAATGTATAGAGTATCAGGATCATGGTAGAACACGTCTTGAGAGCCATCGCCATGGTGTACATCTGTATCCACCACGGCCACTCGTTTTATACCATATGTTTGGCGCATATGTTGAATCATAACTGCTTCAATATTTATGGTACAGAAACCACGAATACCATGAACCATAGCCATCGCATGATGTCCTGGAGGTCTAACGAGGGCAAAGGCACGGTCTACCTCTCCCCGCATAACCGCATCAGCAGCCGCAATAGCGCCACCTGCAGAAACACGATGGGCTTCCGTTACCCAAGACTCTAAATCAGGAGCCCCTACATGGACGCGCTCTATCGTATCCCAATCGGCTACGATAGGATTATATTCCACAATATTAGGTATATCTAATAATCCTTCCTCTACGATTTGATCGCGCGTATATAATAATCGTTCTTGTCGTTCCGGATGTGTTTCAGAAATTTTCCAATCAAAAGCAGGAAAAAATACGAGACCTAAACTATGTTTTGATAAACCCTTATTCCACATAGTGTTTCACCCCCGCTTCTAGTTGTACTTTCACCGTAATCAAACGTTCCATGGATTGCCAGCCCTCTACAACAGGGAAGTCTTCAATACTAATGACCTCGACCTCTTGCGTTTTATCTAGGCCCAAGCGCAATGCCTCTTCTATAAGTGCCTCTTTTGCGCGCTCTACTACTTGTTCAGCTCGCTTTAAAGTACAGGTTTGCTGCCTTATACCTAACTCAGGAATGACAAGCAAGCGACGTTTTGTATCTACGTGAACGGTAAGTTCAATAGTAGATAAGGCTAATGCTGCACCTATAGCATTTGCTACAGCTGCATTTTCTGGAATGGTAACAGGTAAGTTTAAAAACTCGCCTATACTTGGCCCTAAGCTAGGTGCTGTTCCCCCCACTACAACGATTTGAGCAGGTACAAAGACATCGGGATTTACAATATCCGCTACTACATATACAGGTCGTTTATTTTCTGCCTGTACCACCTCATCGATGCCATGTTGAATTGTTTCTAATGCCGTTTCAACAATACGCTGTGCTACATCTAGAGCTGACATATTATGAGTACATTGCTTTTCAGAATTGTGGTCCTCGAATGTATTTTCACTATAGTTTCCAAATGTATTTTCCCATTCGCCGTGTTTCCCATTAGCCTGTAACACGTGGGCTAACCGTTGTAAGGATTGTGTAGCAAGTTCAGCCTTACCATAACTGGCATGTCCTAATACGATGAGAGCATCTCCTAAGGTAGGTTCATTGCCACCTAAAGCCGCTGATGGACCTACACGTTCTGGTCCTACCGTGATTTCACCATCTACTATGCGAACTACCGACTCACCACCGATACCGACGGAGGTAACTGCAAAGGATCGCACCGCACTTGGATATTCACGAATAGATACGCCATTCTTCGTCATCAATGGTTTCCCCTGTTTCCAAAGGGAAATATCTGTGGTAGTGCCTCCAATATCTAGCGCCACTGTATGGGCATTACCTATAGCACCAAGAGCAGATAAACCAAGCACAGTTGCAGCAGGTCCCGTAAAAGCAGTCTCTACAGGTCGACTTACCATGTGCTCCATAGGAAGAGAGCCTCCATCGGCCTTTAATATATGAAGCGGAGCCTTAATATTTCGTGCGCTCAGCGCATCTTCCACATTTTTCTTAAACAATGTAAATACTGGTGTTACGGCGCTATTAAAGTAAGCACTTATAGTACGGCGCGGAAAGTTCAAGGAGCCGCTTAATAGACTGCCATTAGATATGGTATTATACCTTTCTTTTAACGCTTCTGTTATAGATAATTCCTCTTGAGGATTACGGACACCAAATTTAGCGGATACAGCGGCTAAATCTGTACCACTTCGTTCTTGTACCATACGAGCTATATCACGTACCCCATCAGTAGCGGTACGCTCTACAACGATACCTCTATGGTCTGTGTAGCCTTGAAGATATATAGGGCTCACAGGGAATATGTCATCTACATTACGACCAGGCCCAGTTACTACATAGAGGTCTACTACTTGCTCCTTTTTTTCTACGATGGTATTTGTCACCACAGTAGTAGATAAGGTAACTTGTTCAATATTCGATGTATCAAAACTAGCTAGGACTACATCTAAAGCCTCACCAATCCCCTGCATTAGATTGTCCTTTGTAGTCCGTCTTTTGGCAGATGATACTACCCGATGACCTTCGATAATAACGGCATCCGTAAAAGTACCACCTACGTCTAAACCTAATAACATATAACCTCCTAATTAGTATTTACAGAGTCTCATACAAACTCAATTATTGAATTAAAGGTGCCCAATCAATTTAGCATATAAATACCATTTATCTTCGCATATAAAAAAGGCTGTACCCATCTCTATGTGATGAGTACAGCCTTCTGTTATTTACCAGATACAGATGCGTAATTTTTGATGATAACAATTGGAGTCATTTGGCTATCATTACCAAATGGATTGTCGATCAACAATTGTGCAATTTTCTTAGCATCAATGCCACGGCTTGTCCCTAAGATAGCGGACCGTTTTAAATCATTAACGTCAGCTACTACAGCGCCATAGCAACCTGTGCGAGATACGATTTTCTCAGCTACTTTATCAGGGTTTTTAGGGCCATGTACGATATGTTTATCGAATGGAGGCATAGTGCCTGTTACATCGTCAGCCAAAGATGCTGCACGAGCAATAGCATAGAACACGCCTGGTTTACGGAAAATCTTAGCAATGGCACCTAAAATAAATGCGCCTAACACCTTCCATTTACCATCTACATCCATAGCCGCTTGCATACCGTAAATGGATGCCATAGAGCCATCTGGATGGATAAAACGATTAATTAAACGAGCTTGCCAGCATACGTCTAGTTCTTCTGGACGAGTGAAGTTGCCTTGTGTAATAGCCACTACAGATTCAGCTACACATACGATATCTTCTGGTCCAATATTATGACCACCATATTCAACGATAGCATCTACGATGTCATCATTATCTGTAAGAATACGTGTTGGTACACATACTAACTCTAATTCTGCCATTGAAATGCCTCCTTATTGGCCTAATGCGGCCTCTACTTCTTCTGGGGTCAAACGAATACGTTGTTTATCAATGTGGTAATCTTCACGACCAACCACTTGGTAGTAAATGTCGATATTCATATAAGGGAAGCCCTTAATATCTTCTCGAATATTGCCACTTTTACCTGTTAATGTAACATATACACGGATAGTGCCACCTTTGCGTGGTTTGATGATAACAGCTTCAAAATAGCCATCGTGACGTGGGCGGTTGATATCCATAGCCCATGCGTCTACTTTCACAGAATCAAATTGTTCCTCAGGCAATAATGGACGTGGGAATAAGTCCATAATCGTACCATTTTGACGACCTTTATTTACGAAAGGAACGTCACAGAACAATGTAATAGATTCAAAGTTTCGATCGGATACTTGGAAATTAGTTGCTCGTTTTGGCAACAAAATAACCTTTTCATCACCTTGTTTCAATGCGAACAAACGGAATAATAAATACAGTACTGCAATAGCCACAATGATGGATACTACTACAGTTAGGATGTTATAAAACCACATAGGGCATCTCCTTTATAGTGTAATATGTTTAATGGTACGACGATTTGTATCGAGGAACGACGCACTTAATGTGTCACCAAGCTCAATATCTTTTGTAAAGTACAATGTCACCGTACCAAGTGTTTCTTGGGGATTAAAAAGATTCTTTTGCTCTAATCTTCGACGAACAAGGTCGCTCGTTTCATAAGCAGGATCTACAAACTGGATGCGACCAGCAGTTAATTCCTCTAATAAAGGTTTAACAAATGGGAAATGAGTACAGCCCAAAACAACTACGTCAATTTCACGAGATAGCAAAGGCTCTAAATACGCTTCACACACATCACGAACGAAAAAGTCATCTAAATGACCTTGCTCAATGAGTCCTGCCAATTCAGGGCATGGTTGCTCCCATACGAGCACATCAGGATCGATCTCAAGCGCAACATGTTTATGAATATGGCTATTTACGGTAGCCACTGTTGCCATAATACCTATGGTATTACTTTTACTTTCACTAATAGCCGTTTTTACACCTTGTGACACGCCAATAACAGGTACAGATACGCGTTCACGTACCTCATCAAGGGCTACAACGGTGAAAGTATTACAGGCAATAACCATCAATTTAACAGGCTGCTTCTCAAGCGCCTCCGCAATACGGCATGCTAAATACGTGATTTCATCATCACTGCGATTGCCTACAGGATTGTTGGCATTATCACCGATATAGATAAAATCTTCATTTGGAAATTGTTCTTGTAATACCTTTAATACTGATAGTCCGCCTACACCGGAGTCAAATACACCGATAGGCAATTGTTGTACATTATTCATTAGGCATCTCCTCAACAGCTGCTAACATAGGCTGATAAAAAGTATCGTCTAATCGCACAATTTTTCCTGTTGATTTCGACATAAAAGCGTTCTTAGTTTCTCCTGTCGCTAGAAGCGCACCATCACTAGCGCGTTTCATACGATAGCGGAAAACCATTTGAGCACGCGTCATTTTAACCAAGTACGTTTCAATGTGAAGTTCATCATCAAAATTTGCTGGTTCTTTATAATTGCAAGATACGTTCATAATAGGAAACACAATATCCTCATTCATCATATCCCACAAGGTTACACCGATTTGACGGAGGAATTCAATACGCGCCATTTCAAACCATCTAAAGTGATTACTATGGTGCGCAATCCCCATCATATCAGTTTCGTAAAATCGTACATTTACTGAAGCAATATGCATAAATTCTGTCCTTTTTAAATAGTATACAATTTTTATTGTATATCTATTACTTTAGGGTGTCAAATAATTAAAGGCAGTTCAATCACTGTGGATCAAACTGCCTTAAATGGTAAAAGTTAGCGACTGCTACCAAATGGGAAGAATTTTTTTGCCTCTTCTTGATGGCTCGTTTTAATGTAACGATTCGCAATCTTAAAGGCTATTCCGAGTACCGCCACATCATCTAACCAACCTAATACGGCAATCGTATCCGGTACAACATCAACAGGCAATACGAGATACCCTAAGGCACCTGCAATGACTGCTTTTACATATTTTGGAGTGTCCTTATCACGCATACAAAGGAACAAGGTCACTGCTCGTTGTACAAAGGCAAGTTTCTTACCATATCGGCCAAGAAAACCTACAAATCTTGATTCGCTAAAATACTTACCGTATTTAATAATTTTTATGGGATTCATCATAATAATCCTTCAGCGCTTATTTGCGCAAACCACCAATTTTGTCTTTCGCTGTGCTAACAGTGTTCGCAGCCGCATCTTTTGCTGTTTCTACAGCATCGGAAGCTTTAGTTTTTACTGTTTCTACTGCCACTTGTGCAGAAGCTTTAGCCACTTCTACACCACCTTTAGCTAATTCTTTAGCTACGTCAATATTTTCTTTTGCAACATCAATTTTTTCTTTAGCTGCATCAGATACTTTAGCTATAACTTCAGCTGCATTGTCATGAAGTTGATATTTTGTTTCGTTATTCCATTTATCGATAGCAGGTGTTACTTTTTCGTCGTAAACTTGTTTCAACGTTTCTTTAGCAAGACCTGTTTCGTTAGCAATACCTGCCCATACGTCGCGTTGACCTTGTGTGAAAGGAATGCTAGCGCCTGCATCACGAACGATTTCAGATGCAATCGCTTTACCGCTTTCAAGGAATTCAGCAACCATTGGTTTATAGCGTTCGATATCAGAAGGCATACCATCTTGAATCCAAATATGAGCAATTTTACCAATAGCATATGTTAAGCCGATAGCTACAGGAACGCGAACTGCTTTCAAAGGAATAAGAAGGGAAATAGCCGCTGTACCTACAGCTGTGCTAAGACCACCAACTAAACCTACTGCAGCACCAGATTGTAATTCTACATCATAAAGATGAGCAATGCGAGTTACCATGTACGTAGCATTGGCGCACAAAGCAACACTGCTGAATTTAGGGGACAAGGCTAAAGCCGCTGCACGACCTGCGCCCCAGAAAATAAATTGTTCAACTTGATAGTCACGATCTTGAGAACCATCCATAAGTGGCTCAAGTGTTACGCCATTATATTCTGCCATAAGTATTCTCCTTTGTTGTGAACCAACTATAGGTCATATTATTAGTATTATTATACCATTCTATTGATAGAAGGGAAATGAATTTTTCTAATTCTCTATAGATTTAAAAAATAAAATAACTTCCAATATTTTCTATCTTACCAACTAGTGAGACCACCATCGATAGTCCAAGCTGCACCCGTTACAAAGGACGCTTTATTGCTCAATAAAAATACAATTACTTCTCCGATTTCATGAGGCTTACCAATACGGCCTAATGGATAGTGTTGTCCCATTTCAGCCTTTGCAGCAGCCTTATCTTGATGAGTATTAGCAATCTGTTTATCCACCAAGGATGTATCTACATCACCAGGACATACGCAGTTCACACGAACACCGTGCGGTGCCATCTCAAGGGATAAAGATTTTGTAAAGCTCACTACCGCACCTTTAGATGCACCGTATACGGAGCATGCCACATTACCTTGTAAACCGGCATCACTGGCTACCGTTACGATACTACCTTTTGCAGAGCGCAAATAAGGAAGCGCCGCTTGGCACAAGAAAACTGTACCTTTTACATTCGTTCCAAACATTTCATCAAAAGCGGCTTCTGTTACATCCGCTAACAACTCTTCCTCATAGTAGCCAGCCGCTGTTACGAGAGCAGATACACCGCCAAATAAATCAACTGTTTCTTTTACAATGCGCTGACAATCTTCTAGTTTAGATACATCACCTTGAATATACTGTACCTTTGAAGAATAGCGGCGCAATTTTGTTTTTGCTTTTTGACCAGCTTTTTCGTTTCGCCCATTGATGACTACGCACCAACCTTCTTTCAGTAAAAGCTTGGCCGTAGCAAAGCCAATACCCGATGTACCACCACTGATCAATGCCACTTGTCCATCACTTTTATGAGGCATACTTTGTCCTCCTATAACGTTGAAACATAGTCATACACTAATTTCAACAACATTACCGTCGTTACCGACAAGAACACTACACGCACTAAAGACGAGCCCTTTGCAATAGCTAAATGAGAGCCTAAATATGCGCCTATGATTTGTCCCACCCCTGTGGCAAGACCATATTTAATATTGACGTGCCCTAAATATAAGAACACCAATAAGGACGCTACATTACTAGTAAAATTTAATACTTTCGCATTAGCTGATGCGTGTAAAAAATCAAAACCTGTAAAGATAAAGCCCATAATTAAAAACGTTCCTGTACCAGGTCCAATGAAACCATCATAGGCACCAATACCAAGAGCAAAGGCCATACAAATATATAGAGCTTTGCCCACTACCGCAGAAGTACGGTTCACCTCGCCCCAATCCTTTTTGAATACCACAAAAAGGGTTACACAAACGAGCAAGATGATAATAATAGGCTTTACATATAATGGCGGCAACGATACAACCGCTAACGTACCAATCATAGAACCAATAAAGGTAAAGGGCAATAGTTTACGAACTAAAGAAAAATCAACCATGTGATTTCGCAAGAACGTAATGGACGCACTACCAGCACCAAAAATACTGGATAATTTATTACTGCCCAAGGCCATACTAGGCGGAAGATTTGTTAATAACATGGCTGGTACAGAAATGAGTCCACCGCCACCCACAATGGAGTCAACAAACCCTGCGAAAGCCCCCGCTACAGCGAGCAAAATGAGTATAAGGATATCAAATGGTAAACCTGTTACCTCAATGAGCCACTCCATATAAACCTCCTACAGATAGCACATCAACGGTCGCCAAAGGGCCACCGTTGTCATGCTAGTTTATATTATTTTGCACCTAGACGATCTAGCACTAAGGTATAACCATCAGCACCATAGACTAAGCATCGTTTTACACGGCTAATCGTTGCCGTACTCGCACCTGTTTCTTCTACGATTTTTTCATAGCTATCCCCTGCGCGCAACATTTTAGCAACTTGCAAGCGTTGAGATAAAGCTTTTAATTCATTAATCGTACAAATATCTTCGAAAAATGCATAGCATTCCTCTGTATTTTCAAGCGTTAAAATAGCGGTGAATAACTCATCGTTTTGTTGACTTCTCAATTTTTCATTGATGCTCATAGGATCCTCCTACTTCTTATTCATCGCTTTAGACCAAGCATCACCAATCATTTGTACAACTTGTACCAAAATAATCAAGATGATGATGGTAGCAATCATAATATCTGCTTGGAAACGTTGATAACCATATCGGATAGCAATGTCACCGAGACCACCGCCGCCAATAGCACCAGCCATTGCAGAGTAACCGATAAGATTAACGATAAGAACCGTTACATTGTCAATAATCGTAGGCAATGCTTCTGGTAATAATACTTTCCAAATGATTTGGAGCGGGCTTGCACCCATGGATTGAGCCGCCTCAATAACACCAAAGTTGATATCTTTAATAGATGTTTCTACAAGGCGTGCTAAGAAGGGAATGGCCGCAATTGTCAAGGGCACACAAGCTGCAGTAGTACCGATAGATGTACCTACTACCATACGTGTAAATGGAATAATAGCAACCATCAAAATAATGAAAGGTACTGAACGCGTCGCATTTACGATGGCGCCCAACACTTTATTAATAGCTACATTTTCTAAGATGTGACCTTTGGACGTTACCACCAAAACGACACCGAGGGGGATACCAAGCAACATGGCCATTACCGTAGAGATGATGGTCATTTGCAATGTATCAAGGGTACCAGTTATGAGTAGATTAATGATTTGCTCTGACATAACCGATCACCTCGCTTTCAATTGGTAATGTTTTGATGTAGTCTAAGCCTGCTTGTGCATTTTCAGGATCGCCATTTAAGATGACGATAAGGCGACCAACACTTATATTTTGAATATAATCAATACCACCAAAGAGGATGCTTACGTCCAAATCAAAGCGTCTTATAAGACCTGCCACTACAGGCTCATCTGTTGACTGACCTGTAAATTTAAGGCGTACTAATGGAGCTGTACCCCCGATCCATTGGTCATGTAATTCATAGTGTTCTAGAGCTTCTGGAGGCAAGTTATCACTCACTACAGAGCTAATGAACTCTTTTGTGGTATTTTCGCGAGGATGTGTAAATACTTCAACAGTGCTACCTTCTTCAAGAATAACGCCGCCTTCAATAACCGCCACACGGTCACAGATTTCACGAATAACGTGCATCTCATGTGTAATGAGGACGATAGTAAGGCCCATTTTTTCGTTGATGTCTTTCAACAATTTCAAAATGGAATCCGTTGTTTGAGGATCGAGGGCAGATGTAGCTTCGTCACAAAGGAGAACCTTTGGATTAGATGCCAATGCACGAGCGATACCAACACGTTGTTTTTGCCCACCAGACAATTGAGATGGATAGTTCTTCATGCGGTCTGTAAGGCCTACAATATCAAGGATTGGCTCGATACGCTCTTTAATTTCAGCCTTGCTCATCCCTTGTAATTCTAAAGGGAACGCCACATTGTCATAGACTGTGCGAGAGGACAAAAGATTGAAATGTTGGAAAATCATACCAATATTTTTGCGAGCTTTACGCAATTCAGATTCGCCAAGTGTAGTTAAGTCTGTACCATTTACGATAACAGAGCCTGATGTAGGTGCTTCGAGCATGTTAATGCATCGAATCAATGTGGATTTACCGGCCCCAGATTGACCGATAATACCAAAGATTTCGCCTTCTTTAACATTGAGGCTAATATCTTTCAAGGCTTCCACACGAGTAGCGCCTTCATAGACTTTACTAATGTGTTTTAATTCTATCAAAATAATTTCCTTTCTTAAGGTAAAAGTTTTTACCATTCAATGAAATCAGCTTACCTATTAAGGCAAACCTTCTTCCATCAATTTTTCTAACCCTTCACGTAGACGTAGTGTCACATGACCTGGTTTACCACCAGATACAGGATTTTTGTCTAGCTTGATAATCGGGATGACACCACCAATTGTATCGGTAAAGAATAGTTCGTCCGCATCATCAACAAAGGCGCGGTCAAATTCTTTTTCGATGAGAGTAATACCTAGAGATGGTGCAACGCGTGTCACAATCATTTGACGTGTAATGCCCTTCAAGATGTGATTATCTGCTGGATGCGTATACAAGATACCATCTTTTACAGCAAACACATTAGAAGTAGCGCCTTCTGTACAAATGCCATCTCGGAATAACATGGCAGTATAAGCAAATTTCTTTTCTGCTTTTGTTTGCGCCAAGATATTTGGAATCAAGTTTGTCGTCTTAATATCTACTTTGTCCCAACGCTCATCAGGTAATGCAATCGCTTTTACGCCTTCACCCAATTTATTGACTTCATCTAAATTCAAAGTACGGATAGACATGAGCATTTGTGGTTCTAATTTAGAACGATCATATGCATGACGACGCGGTGCAACACCACGGGAGATTTGTAAATAAATATACCCCTCTTTGATTTCACTTTGCTCGATTAAAATTTCGTGCAACTCTGTCAAATCATCAGGAGTCATTTTTACAGGAATATCCATTTCACGCATAGAGCGATATAAACGATCTTGGTGGTAAGACAATGCGAAGCAACGGCCTTTTACGACGCGTACAACTTCGTATACAGAGTCACCAAACAAATAGCCACGGTCATCAATGCTGATAACTTTGGCACCTGGTTCAACGAATTCACCGTTAAAATATGTTAATTCTTGCATAGGAGCACCTCTTTTTCTATTTCGTTACTCTATCAAGTAGTAATCATGGACTTATTATATCACAATTACTTTCAAATTTTCACGCTTTACTTTGTGAAAGATATAATTTAGATATATAAAAATCCGCTAGGATACCATAGTTAAAAACTATATCCTAGCGGATCTATTTCTAATTATATAATTCGGTCTACATCAACATAGTCAATTTAAAGTATGTCTAATTCAAACCGATTAATATATGCCTAGTACAAATTAAAACGATTGTCAAAATTAGTTTCCTAATATAAACTTACGCAACGGTTTAGGCACATAGTTTAGAGCTACTGTAGTCAAATACGACAATCCTAGAGCCATAATATACATAGCAAGGACATTGACCACTGTATAGAGGAGATTATATTTAGCCATCACACCAGAGATGATCAACAACCAAAAAGGATGAACTAAATAGATGCCATAGGACTTATCACCTATTTCAGACCAAATAGATTCCATGGTTACATTCATAGGCAATGTTTGGAATAGGAACAAACTAAACATCGTTCCCAAACCAGTGTACAGAACACCCATCGGACTCATTTGATGTACTGTATAAATAGCTTCTAGCACAGTGTAATGCCACACATCCATTACATAGTAATAGGATCCAAGCATTAACAACACAGAACCTACCGCACTAGCGCCTAATAGATAACGATAACGCCACATATAGTCGCATACGGTTTCGTATCGTTCAGCACATACGGCACCTAAGAGGAATATCCACACATAGTGGATTACCCAATAGTTGAGTCGCATATCAAAGAGATATTTCAACACAGGATGATTGCTGAGGTTTTCCATGACCCAACGACCGAGCATATACGATGATACATAGTCGATACCGACTTGGATGACAAATAATAGGACCATCCAGAACACAGGCCGTTTTAAGATGACTTTCACCATAGCACGCCACAGCGGCATCATCACGTAGAACCACAGCAAGATAACCATAAAATACAGATGATACATAGATGTACCAAAGAGTAAGTTAACCACCAATGGCCCAGGACGTAGATTGCCTAGGTTATGCGCCGTCAGCCCCGTATAGAGCAAATAAAAGATGGACCACGCAATATATGGAAATAGCACCACCTGAATGCGGCGGTGCATAAATTCCTTATATGAGAATGGTCCCTCTACAGAGGTATGATAAAACAAGCCAAATGCAGAGAGGAAGAAAAACGCAGGCACCCCAAAGCGCGATAGAATTTCTAAGACGCTAATGAGTTCCAAATTTACAAAAGGGTTTTGCAATGCGTAGGAGCCTACATGAATGCCGATAACGCCGAGCATACAGAGGCCACGCATATAAGTAATTTCCGGTAAAAATGCTTTTTTCATAGCCATTCCCTATTCATTATTGACCAGGTACAACGGCAGGTGTCGGCACAATGCGCAGACCTTGAGATGTAGTAGCTGGTTGTTTAACTACTGGAGCAGCAGATGCTGTTGTTTTAGGAGCTTCAGCTTTTGCTGGTTGAGCTGGTGTAGTTTGGCCATTAGCTTCTGCTGCCGCTTTTGCAGCTGCTTCTGCTTTAGCTTTAGCTTCTGCTTCAGCTTTAAGACGCGCTTCTTCTTCGCGTTTCAAGCGCAATTCTTTTTCAAGAGGTACCACTGGTTTGTCATAAATAGTGATATCTGTTTCGAACAGACGGCCCCATGGGAATGTAGCTTTTACTGTACGAGGATCTACTTTTAAGTATTTTTCAGCGAAATCTTGAATACGCTCGCCTAAGTAGCTTTCAAGGCGTTCGTTCAACTCGCCAGAGTAACGCACATTATCTGTACGGATGGAATCTTGCATACGGTAAATATCTTTACGGATATTCGCTTGGTACGCCCAGTTATCCAAGTATTGTTGAGTCAACATGTTACGGTGACCTTCTGGGCTCATAGTTTTGAGCAATACGCCTTGAGCAATGGCATAGCCTACCGTATTACTTGCTGTATTCCAACCATTGTACGCGCCAATTTTGTATAACATGTCGCGTTTGTACATAGCAGATACTAATGTATTATCTGCACCATTGTTGAAAGCAATATCTGCAACGCTTACATTCACGCCAGAATCTACAGCTTGTTGAATACGATCTACGAAAGCATTTGTAGAGTTAGAAATCATTGGGAAGTTCTCGAAACTTTCAGATTCACCAGTACTTGTAGTAAGTGGTGTATTCACGGCTAACAACACAGTTGGTTTACCTTGTGTCACCATAGTGCCACCTACAGCCTCAACGTGTTGAGCAATCGTTTTATCGATGGTTTGGTCTTCGTAACCTGGCAATGTTTTACCGCCACCACCGAGTGGATAAATTACGGAGAATGTTGGTTTTTCTGTACTCACATCGGTACGAGAACGAGCCATCAATAAGAGACCAAGTTGGTCCGCACCAGGGAAGCTACCATATTTTTCAACAGGAATATCCTTGGAGTATTTACTGAGGTAACGACCTTCTAATGCAGATTGGGATAATTGAGATGTATCATCATGGCCCAATGCAAAGTAATCAAATATGCCGCTACGAGTTTCATCAATCAACTCTTTGTTGATTTTCATATTCTTTTGACGTCGATCAAACCAGTCTTGTAAGTATTCTACAGGAACAGAAGCTTGAAGGCTCATCAATTTTTGAGTTTCCTCTTGCGTCAAAGAACCGGAGTCCAATTTATCTTGTAATGCAGCGATTTGGAAAATTGTTGGACCGTATTCAGCATAGTAAGCAGGTTCAGTACCACCACCACTAGCACGTGGAGAACGCATGACTGTACCAAAGCCATAAATACGTACATTTTTATGACGTGCTTTTAAGCCTTCAATACGTTTTAAACGACTTTCTAAAGTGCTAAGTGGAATATTATGTTTACGAGAGTCTACAAGACCACCATAAATAAGAGTATCTGTGCTCAATACCATAACATCTGCACGGCCTGCATTTTGTTCAACCCAAGCCATGATTTGGTCAGCTTGACCTTGGTATGTTTTACCAGAAATCAAGTTTTGCGGTGGTGTCAACACAGTCATCCCCGCTTCACGCGCTGTATCAACTGTGTATTGCAAGCTTACAGGGCGATCATCTTGAGGGACATATAATACGGTTTCCGCATCAATATTGATGGATGTACCGGTAGCAATAGCTGTTGCCATTAATGCTACTTTCAACCATTTATTCGTCATGAATCAAATCTCCTTCTGTGTACGCGAGTACTCCCGACTCGCAAAATTAACTGTTATATAATACTCTCTTTTTCTGACACTTTCATGAAATGCTCAATAGAATAATTATATCATTTGTCCGATAATTCGCAAATATTGAGGAATTATCGCACCTTTGGCAAGCTCCAGTTATATTTAATCGCTAATAATCGAATCACTAGTACGACGGTGAAAGCTCCATATACGGCCTCTCCAGCCCAACTGGAAATAACCATTAAATAGTAAACGATACCGCCAATGATACTTGGAAGTGCGTACACATCTTCTTTCAGAACGGACGGAATCCGTTGCGCCAACATATCCCGGATAATACCGCCCCCAACGGCAGTAATTGTCCCTAGTAATACAATGAAAATCGGCAACTCAGGATAGAGTTTAAACCCTACAGAAGCACCTGTTACTGTAAAGGATGCCAAACCTAATGCATCGGCTAACAAATATCCTGCTCGACTACGAGGCCCCATCGCATGTTTACGATAGCGGCTATTATACATAATAAACACGATGATAGTGACAGAAATAACCACTGTCACATATACAACATTGCGCAATGAGTTAGGCGGAAAATATCCGAGCAGAACATCCCGCACAATACCACCGCCAATGGCCGTAGCCAACGCCAATACAGCCATACCAAAAATATCCATTTTTCGTGCTACCCCAACGAGCGCGCCAGAGATAGCAAAGGCAATAGTGCCAATCATATCAAACATATACCAAATAATATCCATATTCCCCTCACACAATCTATTCGCATTACTGCGTACACTATGATAGACTTTATGTAAGATATTATACATTAAGAGGTATGAGAATGACAAAAGACATTACACCTATAGATATAGAAAACATGGATGAGCGCACTCGAGATGAGTATTTCATGGCCTTTGCTATGGAGGAAGCACGCAAGGCTTATAGCCTTGGAGAGATTCCCATTGGCGCCATTCTAGTAAAAGATAATACTATTGTGTCACGCCACCATAATCGTCGTGAATTAGATCATGATGCAACAGCTCATGCAGAGGTCCTCGTAATCCGCGAAGCATGCGATGTCCTCAAGCGCTGGCGGTTGACTGGTTGTACCCTGTATGTTACGATAGAGCCGTGTCCGATGTGCGCTGGAGCCATTATTAACAGTCGTATTGACCGTGTTGTATATGGTGCTAGCGATTACAAAGGAGGCGCCGTAGAATCGCTATTCAATGTGCTCTCTCATCCAGGATTAAATCACGAACCTGAACTGGCATCAGGTGTGCTAGGTGATGAATGTAGCCAAATTATGAAAGACTTCTTTAAGGAGCGCCGTAAAGCACGGAGGAGTACCCAAGAGGCTGAAGGGTCCGCACTCGAAATGCGGTAGGTCGGGCAACCGGCGCGGGGGTTCAAATCCCTCCTCCTCTGCCACTAGAATGTTTAAAGCGCTAACTGTAGTTAGCGCTTTTTTTGTAAAGGGGCCACTACTATGAAAAAATATTACCCTTATCTCATCACAGTGAGTCACATGATTAATGACTCCTGTCAAAGTGTGTTGCCTGCCCTCTTACCGCTGTTCATTTATACGTATGGGCTCAGCTTAGAACAAGCAGGCTTTCTTATCTTAGCCAATACAGCATTATCTTCATTATTACAGCCATTACTGGGCTACATATCAGACAAGATCAATCAACCTAGGCTTATCGCCTTTGGCGTTCTATTATCGGCTTGTAGTACAGGCGTAATGGGTTTCGTCAGCTCCTATGAAAGCCTCCTTATTTGCGCCACCTTAGCAGGTGTAGGCTCTTCAATCTTCCATCCAGAAGGGGCGAAGATTATGAACCGTCTCGGCGGTGGCAAAAAAGGTAAAGCCATGGGCACCTTCGCCATCGGAGGCAGCTCCGGTTTTGCCATAGGCCCACTTTTTGCAGGGACTATCGCCTATACTATAGGGCCGCACGGATTAGCGGCTTTTACCGTAGTCGGTTTGCTTATCGCAACAGTTCTATTTGTACTCATGCCACGCATTGTAGCTCATGCACGCAGCATCGACCAAGCAGTGGCCACTGAAAATCCAACAGTGGCGGCGAAACCGCTGAAGAACTACTGGAAATACTTTGGCATCTTGTTCATTATTATCTTGAGCCAATCGGTAAACTTCCGCGTTATCAACGCCTTTATTCCGATTTTCTGGACTCGTGAACTCGGTACAAGCCCAGAACAAGGCAGCTTTGCCTTAACCGTATTCTTTAGTATCGGTATCTTCATGACATACATCGGCGGTCTATTAGGTGACAAGTACGGCCCTATCAAGATTATCAGACTATCTCTATTAGTTTGGTTGCCAGCTATGTTCCTATTAACAGAAGTGCCAACCTTCTCACCACTCATCATGATGCCTGTAGCTTACTTGTTACTACTCATGATTGGTGCCGCCAAAGCGATTAGCTACAGCCCAGTCATCGTACTAGGCCAAACCTATCTCGCAAAAAGCATCGGCTTTGCATCAGGGATCACCCTAGGCGTGAGCCAAACCATCGGCGGTGTCATCGCACCTGTAGTAGGTAACCTAGCAGACACCTACTCCCTACCAATTGCTATGATGACTCTGGTGCCATTCCTCGTAATGGGCCTTGGGGCATCGTTGATACTTAAAGATCCTAAAAAATTACAATAATTACAAAAGAGAAAAGCCCCCTTCACAGAAGGGGGCTTATATAGTTAGCTAAATTAGTGTTTTAGCATTTCATTCAAGATAACTACGTCCGTTTCTTTCATACCTTGAGCCACAGTACCGATACTGCGGATGGTTTCGTCAACGGAGTATGCTACAAGACCATCGCCTTTTTGGTAGTTCTTATTAAGGCGAGCTTGTTTATATCCCATAAAGGCGCCATCAAGAGAGATTGCAATTTTACCTGCGCAGGATGGTTTTGCACCATCACATACGATACCAGATAGACTTGCAAGACCATTTACAAGGGTATTCTCGATGATTTCCTTGCTATCACCTTTCAAGAAGGCAATGCCTGCTACACTTACAACACCAGCAGATACAACGCCGCAGTATGCGGACAATTTACCAATGCCAGATTTAACGTACAGTGTTAACAAGTTAGCAAAGACTAGCGCTCGATAAAGTTCATCATCACTTTTACCAAGTTCCTCGGCAGTCGTAATAATTGGTACAGATACGGTTAAACCTTGGTTACCAGAGCCAGAGCAGATAACTACAGGCAATGGGCACCCGCTCATACGCGCATCAGAGCCAGCTGCTGCACGAGCTTTACATTTCGTTTCAAGCGATGGATTTTCATCGTCCAAGAGTAATAATTGGCCAATATTAGCACCGTAATCGTTAGATAAACCTTCCTTGGAAATTGCAGTATTATACTCAACTTGTTGTTTAATTTGAGGAAGGATACCAGAAATATCGGCAGTTAAGGCAAATTCATAAATACTATCAAAAGTCATAGCATATTCAGTGTTCGCCGCTTTTTTAATTTCATTAACTGTTTCAGAAATAATCTCACCATCTACAGCAACATACGTTACATTCGTATGATCATTTTCAATACGAACTACAGCCGTATGTTCATCTGTTTCGGCGGTAATCTCAATATATAGATTATCTACACCTTCAGCGAGTGAAACGGTACAGAAATTGGCATCAAGTAATGTGCCAAGCCATTTACGATCTTCATCTGTAGCAGATTCCAATACCTCCAACTCACGCTCTGGGTGACCTACGATAGCCCCCAGAGTGGTGGCGGCCGCAAGACCTTTACGACCACCAGAGTTAGGGATTACTACAGATTTGACGTTCTTAATAATATTTGCACTGCATCGTGCGTGAATATGATTTGGAAACTCATCTAAGACAGAGACTGCCTTCGCAGCCGCATAAGCCAATGCAATTGGCTCAGTGCAACCGAAGGCAGGACGCATCTCTGACTGTAGCAAAGAAATATAATTCATCTTATACTTCCGCAATAATTTCCACTTCTACCAAAGCACCTAATGGAAGGTCTTTTACTGCTACGCAAGAACGAGCTGGTTTAGAAGTGAAATATTTAGCATACACTTCATTGAAAGCTTTGAAGTCAGCGATGTCAGCCAAGAAACAAGTTGTTTTAATAACTTCGGAGAAGTCAGAACCTGCTTCAGCCAATACAGCATCAATGTTTTTGCATACTTGTTCAGTTTGCTCTACGATGCCACCTGCAACAATGGAACCAGATGCAGGATTGAGTGGAATTTGACCAGAAGCGAATAATAAACCGTTTACTACTTTAGCTTGAGAGTAAGGACCTACTGCTGCTGGTGCTTTTTCTGTGAAAATTGTTTTCATGATAATTCTCCTTTAATAAATATAATTAAAAATAAATATAACTATTTTTATGGGCGAGACTCACTTTCGGAGCTCCCTATATATGCCGTACCTTGTAAAAGTACGTATATAACAAATTATTTAATAGATTTGAATGCGTTGTCAAATATCGGTTTGAAATAATCCCGTTGTACATCACTTGTTACACCTACGTACAATACCGGTTTACCTGGCTTCAACACGAATGCAGCATTTGCATAGAGTGGAGTTTGTACAGTTCCATCAGAATATAACATGCGAGAACTTGCTGTATAAGTTTGATATTTTGTACCTGCTACAGGATGTACTTGTTCTGCATCTTCTACTGTAATAGTTTTAAGTACCTTAGGCATAATCCTTCCTTTATTAGCATCAAGGCTTGGCACATTAATCGGCCCATTTAAAGGAACTACAGTTGTTTTTGTGGGAATATTCTTATTAATGGTACCTAGTATGAGTTGTTCTGTAACAGGATCAACTTGACCTTTATCAAGAGCGGCCATAGCAGCTATAAACATAGGATCATTAGCCTCTCTTCCAGCCAATTGTTGAGCTACCACTTTTACATCTACTGCCACTAAAAATGCATCTTTTTGACCAGTTTTATCTGCACCTTGTAATTGATACAGATCAATATTTGTGCCCAAGTTCTTTATAAACTCTTTAACTTGCGCATTTACAGGATTTGCACTAGACGGATCTGCTTTTTCTTGATTTGTAATAAAAGATGTTATAAAGCTAGGAGTATTTGCTTTGGATGCAGAAACAACATTAACATTGTTCGGCACAACCATAGCACCCCCAATAGTTTGTACATCCTTAGCTAAACCTACACCAGATACAGTTCCCAAAAGACAGGCAGCACAAGCCAATACTTTCAAAGATTTCATATTATTTACCTCCCTTAAGAGATTGCGTTTGATACATATGGTTCAATTCGTTAGTCCAATAATCATAGCTAGTGTCATCAGAGTATAAGAATTGTAAAGACAAGCCCTTATCGGCAGGAATTGCATAGCCAATCAAAGCAAAGCTATTTCTAAAACCATCAAAGCCTACTGCCCCCCGTACATCACCAGTTACAGCTGTACCATAACGAGTTTGAACAGGTTTATACGCCACATGCGTTGCGTCTACGCTCAATTGTTTTGCCACAAAGCCAGCAAATGTAGAAATTGCTTCCTTATCTTTAGCAGACGTTTTCTTATCAGCAGCTAGTAATTTATCAAATGTATCATTTATATGACTTGGAATATTATCGTTAATCGCTTTAACCGCTTTAGCTAATTTTGCCCCCTCTACAGTATCACCAGGTAAACTAGCTAGTTGTTGTTGAGCATTCTCTTTAGAGTAAAGACTAACATGTTTAGAGATGGAGTTTTTTAATTTAGCCTTATCTGCTTCAGAACCCTTTTCTGAAATTGTTTTATCTATACCAATCGTTTGATCAAGACCTGATTTAGCATAATCAATCACTAAAAGAGATGCTACATGGTGACCTTGTTTGTCAGTCCCTTGTAATTGGTAATAAGAAAAACCATCTAGCACTTCACCCTTGATAGGATTAACAGGTACAGAAGAATGCCATTTTAAATTAGCATTAATAGCATTAACCGCCTCTTTATTAGCAGCGAAAAGCATTTGATTTTGCTCATTATTACGCAGCTTTGCATCTGTAGGAACATGCATGACCTCTACAGCTTTCACCATAGGAGACGTACTGCCATACATACCATAACCTAAATCTACCGTATCTGCACAAGCCACTGCACCCATGCCAACTGTTAAGCATGTAGCACAAGCCAATGTGATAACTTTTTTATTGAGAGCTCTCATAAGACACCTCACGTTTTAACAATACAATATTCGTATAGACTAAAATAATAATCTATACTGTATATACTTATTATTATACTATATCGACATTTATAATAATATAGTATAATTTACAACCTTTCCTTTCTGCTATACAATACATAAATAGACATGTGAACATGATACATGCATGAGAAATAGAAAGGAGTGCACACTAGTTGTGCTTTAATTATGATACAAGAACTAATACCCCTCACTAGACCGCGCACATTAGCAGCCGCATTGGGGCCTACCATTTTAGGTGCCTCATTTAGTTATTATGCATTTGGTGCAGCTCGTGGTACAGGCCTCGCTATTTTCCATACTGTACTTATTTTCTTAGCTGTTGTAACGGCTCAAATTGTAGCAAATTTATGGAACGAATATAAAGATTTCAAATCCGGTCTCGATGCAGGACAAAAGGTCGGTAATGCTGGCTCCATAACTCGTGGCGCCATCACCCCTGAGCTCATCGTAACAATGATCAAAGTACTCATGGTGGTGCCCATCATCATCGGTGCCTATTTATCCGCTACCATCACATGGTATTATGTTCCAGCCGGCTTCGTATGTATTCTTATCAGCTTCCTCTATTCCGGTGGTCCGAAACCAATTTCTCGTACTCCCTTTGGTGAAATTTCTTCTGGCATCGCCATGGGCCTTGCGATCGTACTCATTACGGGATATGCTTGGACTCGTGAACTGTCTTTAGCACTATTAATTCCTGCTATTCCTTCTACATTGCTGGTTGGCTCCATCATGCTGACCAATAATATTCGAGATATTCGCAACGATGAAAGCCACGGTCGTCGTACATTACCTATCGTACTTGGTCGTGAACGAGCTCTCAGCTTGATGAGCATTATGTACATCTTTAATTTCATTTGGATTGTGGCGTGGATTATCGTAGGACATATGACATGGTTTTCCTTATTAGCGTTCCTCGCTATACCACTAGCTTTCAAAACAGTACATACCTTAAGTACTAAAACAGATGAGTTCCAACTAGACAAAGCTATGGGTACCACAGCTGGGGCCGCTATGATTTACCAACTCATGTGGTCCATCGGACTCATCATAGGTAAGTAACTATTTACTCGACTGCAAGCGAATTAGATTCATAACTACATACAACGAAAAAAATTTCCAGAGTATTACAATATAAATGTAATATGTCTGGAAATTTTTTGTCCATAGCTTTTAGTTATGGAGAACCTATAATAAATCCTTCTTGATAGATAGGAAATATTTTAGTACTATAGATTTAATATTTTATATGCAATTATGTAAAAGGAGTGTGTCTAATGAGAAAATTTTTAGCATTAGCGGCTACTGTAATCCTCGGCGGTGCTTTATTGATCGCAGGTTGCGGTAACGACAACAACAAACAAGCTGCTAGCAACAGCAAACAAGTATTAAAAATTGGTGCTACTGCAGTACCTCACGCAGAAATCTTGGAACAAGTTAAACCTATCTTGGCAAAAGATGGTATTGAATTGAAAATCACTGAATTCACTGATTACAATACACCAAACCTTGCTTTAGGCGACAAAGAAATCGATGCTAACTTCTTCCAACATATACCTTACATGGATGAGTTCGCAAAAGCGCATAAACTTAACTTAGTATCTGCAGGTGGTGTTCACCTTGAGCCAATGGGCTTGTATTCCCGTCAAATCAAAGATTTGAAAGATCTTCCTAAAGGCGCTAAAATCGCTATCCCTAATGACCCTACAAACGGCGGTCGTGCATTGTTATTATTACAAAAACAAGGTCTTATCACTTTGAAAGACTCCAGCAACATCTTGTCTACAGTTCAAGATATCACTTCTAACCCTAATGAATACCAATTCGTAGAATTAGAAGCAGCTCAAGTACCTCGTTCTCTTGACGATGTAGCTTTAGCAGCTATCAATACTAACTATGCATTAAATGCAGGTCTAAACCCTGGTAAAGATGCATTGGCAATCGAATCTAAAGATTCCCCTTACGTAAATATCGTAACTGTACTTAAAGGTAATGAAAACGACCCTCGCATCAAAAAATTGATGGAAGCACTTCATACCCCTGAAATCAAAAAATTCATTGAAGAAAAATACAAAGGTGCAGTTGTTCCTGCATTCTAAGGTATACAAAAAAAGAGATCACATCAACGTGGTCTCTTTTTTATTGTCTTAACTTGTTGTCTTAATTTATAGTCTTAACTTGTTGTCTTAGCTTATTATCTTAACTTGTACCTACATACTATGTGCACCAAATCTAAAAGGCAATAGTTCATCTAGTTCAACTACTGTATAATCCCCTTTTAGATTCGCCATAATGATATAAGGTATTTCAAATTCAGATATGACCTGACGACAAGCCCCACAAGGCGAACAAGGTCCTTCCGTATCAGCTACTACCGCAAGGGCTTTAAATTTTGTATAACCTTCCGATACAGCCTTAAAGATAGCCGTACGCTCAGCACAGTTAGTAAGTCCATAGGAGGCATTTTCTATATTACAACCTTCATAGATAGTGCCATCTTCACAGAGGAGGGCTGCACCTACACCAAAACGAGAATAAGGACTATAGGACTTTTCTAGGGCTACAGTAGCACAATCGATGAGCTTTTGAATATGTTGGTCTGTCATAATCGGCTCCTTATTCCACGATATCTAATATCGTGTCTACTACTGTTGGTGCAGTTGTACCAAATGTAA
>ERZ772972.100-NODE-100-length-27591-cov-6.384660_pt1 | contig 27591 bp, 43 predicted proteins | sample MGYA00580673_ERZ772972 | MGnify/ENA primary metagenome ERZ772972 (study PRJEB29015, sample SAMEA2738051) | human oral metagenome | biome: human oral; feature: human-associated habitat; material: saliva | place: China | collected 2229 ... | reverse complement strand
GACAGACAACTATATATTATATATATAGATAATGTCCTGTCGTCCATCATGTCCATACCTGTATAGACAGGGTTGCTTAAAACGCACCCTGTCATATACAAGGGTCATGGACTAAAAGCGAAATTAAAAAAGAAAGGAAGCACATTTATAAAAATGTCTATTGAATTCTTTTTACCTATGCAAAAAATTCCGACTACGACTCACCAGCAAAAAAAAGTAAATACGAGACTTGGTAAGCCAATATTTTATGAGCCAGAGAATCTAAAAAATGCCAGAGCAAAATTTGAGAGCTTGCTTGCGCAGCACGTTCCTCCTGATAAATTTAAAGGAGCTGTTCGACTGACAGTCAAGTGGTGTTTCCCTCGTATCAAGAAAAGTTACGATGGCCAGTACAAGACCACAAAGCCTGATACAGATAATTTACAGAAGTTACTAAAAGATTGCATGACGAAACTTGGATACTGGCAAGATGATGCACAAGTGGCCAGCGAGATTGTTGAGAAGTTCTGGGCTGATACAGTTGGGATCTATATCAAGATTGAGGAATTGCCATGAAGATTGACTACATAGATTTCTTTAGCAGACAAATTCCAGAATGGATGGCACGCAGCAATCAGAAGAGCCAAGAAGTCGGTTTTGCTTCCGACGCTTATTGGTTATGGGTAGTGTCATCAATTAGCGAAATTTGCAAGCAATACAATGATGATGAGCTAGTGACAGAGCAGTTTGGATTGCTTTTTAACTGGCTAGAGAAACAGGCAGGATAAACTATGAAGTACAACAAACAAACCGTGTTAGACGGTAAGAAGTACGCTATCGAGGTGTTAGAAAAACGGATAGTAGAATTATCTAAGCCAGGATTAGCTAAGGAAAGACATTTGAGAGCAGCAGAACGTGACCTTTTGAGGAAGAAGGTTAAACAGTTGAAGAAGGGGTTAGAAGATGAATAAGCAGGAATTGATTAAGAAGTATAAAGAATTGTGGGATGAACACAGCCCTTTTCATGAGCCTGTACCTTATACTTCAATGGTTAAACTTTTTTTGAAAGATTTGAAACAACTAGACGAACAAAAACCAGTCAAAGTTCCGCAGTTCGTGGCGGATTGGATTGAGTATTGTAAATTTACTCACGTTGATTTGCAACACGCTTTGATTGTTGGCGATGTATATTTTTATAATTACGCAAATCAAAAAGATTTTTCAAAACTAAAAGAATTTTTAGAAACCGAAAACAACCAAGAACTTTTCGCTCGTGCATGGCTTGACGGCTACGAGGTCGAGGAAGAAAAAAGGTATTATGTAAGGTTTAAACAGATTGAAGATTCATATAGTTACTTAACCTTGATTAAGCACCTTCACGCTTGGACGTTAATGAATATAAAACTAGATAAAAAATTTCGTTCAGAACACACCCGCAAACAACTTGAAGAAGCTGACTTTGGCTGGGTGTTTGATTGCCCAGGGATTGAGATAGAGGAGGTGGAGTGATGGATGAGCAAAACATTTTAGAGACACAATTGATTTTAGGTAAGCAAGTTTTAGAGATTGTCTTGGATTTACTAAAAGACGATTCAAAAACAGGGGTAGTTTTGCCTTTAAATATAAATGATCATGATTTTACTATGACGATTGAAAAGGAGGTCACAGATTGAAACGATTCATAGCTATCTGGATATTATTATCTGCTGGATTAAATATATGGCAGATGGACAGGATTCGAGATTTGGAAGAGAAGAAGCCGATGGTTATCTATAAGGCAGATAACGCAGGCGCTGAGATATTCGGTAGGGTTGTCGAGAAAGGACGGCATGGGAAGTTGTATACGATTACGATTCGTGACTACGGTGTGTTCGTGGTTACGAAGGAGCAGTGGGATAAAGTGAAAGTTGGGGATGAGGTAAGAATATGAAGAAAAAATTAGTTACTACAATTTTAATCAGTTTGTCTTTTATTAGTCTTGTAGGGTGTGGGAATAAGGATATTTTAGGGACAATCTTTACTTTCAAATATGCAAAAGTAAAACTAGTTGATGGGCAAATTATCGAAGGCAAAGTCAAGGAATGGGCAAAATATGACCAGCAAGATAGTATTCGCGTTACTTTTGAAAATGGAGAGGTATATTACACTCACTCAAGTAATGTAACCTTGTATAACAAATAGATAGGAGTTATCATGACCACACTAGAAAAAGTTAAACAATGGTTTATAGACCGTGACCTTGAAAACGGTGGACGACTGGACAAGCAGTCTTTAAAACTTAGCGAAGAGTTCGGTGAGTTATGCGCGGGCTATCTCAAGAAGAATGAGCAACTGACCAAGGATAGCATCGGAGACTGTGCGGTCGTGATTGTCGGTCTGACCTTGTTGATAAAAGCGGATGTGCAAGAGATTTTTAAAACATCAAGAAAAGATAACGATGTAATGACAAGTTTTTGCTTCTTAAATAAAAATATAAGCGAATTTCAATTTTATCAAGATTCTTTTGTTAGTGACATTTCTAAATTCCATTTGAAGCGCATAATTGGCTATCTAAAATCGTTAAGCACCGCACTCGGTTATGATTTTGAAGAATGCTTTGAGTTAGCTTACCAAGAAATCAAAGACCGTAAGGGTCGTTGGATTGACGGTACGTTTGTTAAAGAGGAGGATTTGGGATGATACCGAAATTTAGAGCGTGGGATAGTTGGCGAAAGAGAATGTCGGTAGTCGATAGGATTTATATAGACACTAAAGGAGTTCGCTTATATGATGATTTTGGAGAGTACTGGAGAGATTTTAGAGATGTCGAACTTATGCAATCAACAGGAATCAGAGATAAAAACGGTAAGGAAATCTTTGATGGGGACATTGTACGAACTACTAGATTTTTTGGAAGAGCTGATGAAGTGGGCGGTTTTTATGAGTATGACAAGGAAATAATAGGGGTTGTTAAGCAACTTGAAGGAGCTTGGGTAATTGATACAGGCAGTGAAGCAGTAAATTTATGGACTGAAATTGAAGAAAATGAAGTTATAGGTAATGTTTACGAGCAACCTGAGTATTTGAAGAAAAAAGGAAATTAAGATGACAGAAACTATTAAACTACCAAACTACTATGAGCCTGATTGGGGAAATGCAAGATACGGCTCACTGGAAGAACTTAAAGAGTTGTTACTCTATAAGCGTATCGTGAAATGGGACAAAGACTTTCTGCTACTTGAAGATGGCACAAAGGTCACTATCGAGATGTCTGAAAGTGATTGCTGTGCCTCAGCAGGTGGGGAGTTCCAAGATGTATCACTTGATGCTGTAATTACTGATGTTGAAATTGGAGAACAAGTAGAAACATCTGATGAGTGGTGTGTGGGTAGTCATAACAAAGTGACTATATATCATAATCAAAACCCGATAGCGCTGGCTGAATGTTACGCAGAACATAATGGTTACTATTATAGCGTAGGATCATTAGTTATTGGTGACATCCATTTTCCAGTTGTTAATGCTTAGGAGGATTTAACATGACACCAAGATATAGAGCGTGGGATAAAGAAACAAAAATGATGATAGAAATTTCTTTAATCGACTTTGAAATGCATGTAATACGTGGAACGCATTGGAAATTTGGCGAGACAGAGTCTATAAAATTCAATGACATAGAACTTATACAATCAACAGATATGGTTGATAGGAATGGCAATATTATCTTTGAAGGCGACATAGTCAAAATGTCTAAGGATGTCTATTCTGAACCGACTTATTACGAGGTTGTAAGACATAGAGGTGGAGCATATCGTCTTGAATCTATACAACACGGATGTGAATTGTGGTTACGACATACTGATTGCAAGGTCGTGGGGAATGTATATGAGAACTCTGAGCTTTTGGAGGATAAGGAGTGAGATATTTTAAAATCCTATGTGTTGTTTTACTCGCATTCTTCCTCGTAGCATGTCACCAGATTTCGAGCGGGACGGTGGTAGACAAGTACATTGATGAACCTCATACATCATTCATACCTGTTATGAACGGTAAGAGTTCGGTACTTGTGCCAACCAAAACCGAAAGAAGATATATTCTGGTCGTTTCTGGACATGTAGGAAATAAGCACGTTGAAGAAACATTTAAAGTGACATCCGAGGAGTACAAGTACTATGAAATTGGCGACACTTTTACAAAAGATGCTGTTTTAGAAAACAAGGAAGGGGATAAACAATGAGACCAAAAAAATATCCGTATTCAGGAAGAAGAAAAAAGCAAGATACTTCGTCTCTAATGTTATCTTCATGACCAATTTTTAACGAGATTCCAATTACAGGAGAAGTTGAGGTTGAGTTTGGAGTTGAAGTTAGTACAGGGCGCATATATCCAGAAATGATAATACATTTAGATATTTCTGGGTATGGAAATAGAGTACATTCAGTACATCGCTTCCCTGGCACCTTACTGAGTGTTTGTGAGTCAATCCAACTAAAGATGCTTTTCTATAAAAGACTTAGAAATTTTACTACAGATCGTTTATTGACGTTTAGAGAATCTGATTGGAGGTTCTTTATCAGGAACCTGGTCAACGAATTTGCACATTAAAAAAGCCAAGACACTCTCTGCCTCAGCTATAATCTCAATAATATTATTATACCACAAAGGAGATAGAGAGTGAATAAGGCTAAAGAGCTCTTGAAAGAGCTGCAGGATCTGGACATGGACATTCAAAGCCGTATAGATGAAATCAATGAGCTTGAGGCAGGCTTGCTCTCAAGTCCCAAGTGGTCAGATGTCAAAATCCAAGGCGGACAGACTAGAAAAATTGATGACGTCTATACTCAGCTTGTAGTGATGAAAACGGCTATAGAACAGGATACAAAGGAAGTTATTAACAGGAAACTTGAACTAGGTAGAATGATTAATAAGCTGACAAATCCTAAGCACAGAACAATCCTACGAATGACTTATATCAATAAAGGTACAGCTGATAGTATTTGTTATGACTTGAAAATGAGCCGTACAAACTACTACAGATTGAAAAATGAAGCAATTTTAGCCCTAGAAGAAGTTATCTGATGTCATAAGTTCAAAATGGGACTATTTGGGACGGCACGGTTCTAAAAATTTGTTAGAATGGTAGTATCAAGAATTAAGGGTGAGCATCAATATATCACCCATTAACTTAAAAATGGTTGCAGTAGCGACCGAACCTTGCATGATTGCGTAGCTACTTATATCCTAGGTAAGTTATAAGCTAGAGGGTTTGATTCCCTCAGAGGTTGTTAATGACTACAAAAAATAAAAAAAGAAAGTATTTCAAAATAGATTCCTAATTAACAAGCAAGGTAGTAGTCACCTTGCATTTTAAAAAAGGCTTTTAGTGTAGCGGTAACACGACAGTCTCCAAAACTGTTATCGTGGGTTCGATTCCTGCAAAGCCTGTGAGAGGTCTTGAAAAAGTCGCACATCGTGTGGCTTTTTTTGATTTATGAAAGGAGGTAGCAATGAATGACCGTGAAGAAATAGCTATCAAAGAATTAAAAAAACACGCTATAGATTTGATGTCAGACTGGCCTGCCTCTAGGAATAGACAGAAATCCTTTGTGCTGGCTTACATGGCTAATGGTTTCCAGAACGCAACTCAGGCAGCAAAAGAAGCTGGTTTTAGTGAGAAAACAGCGAGAATATCAGCTTCAAATATGTTAGCAGGTATGAACAAGTATGAACATATTCCACCAGTCGTTGAACAGCTAAAAAACGCCTTTGAAGAGCGCAGGACGGAGCTTTCTTTGCTCAATTCGGTAGACATTCAGCAGTTTTGGGCAAAAATTATCAGACGTGAAATTAAAGATGTTAAACTTGTCGGCGACGGGGAAGGTTATCAGTCGGTCAAGGAAGTTCCTCCTGACTTATCTGTAATGTTATCAGCATCGGACAAATACGCAAAAACGTTAGGAATGTATCAAAATAACATCGATATCACTCAACGCACTATCGAAATCAAAGTAGGTGATTGGGATGCTGACGAAGACTAAGCCTAAAATCAATATTATTATTGAGCGTCCCAGTAGAGTATTTAACAAGCATATATTCGACAAGTTATATGACTATTCAACGTTTACCGAAGTTCACTACGGTGGAGCTTCAAGTGGTAAAAGTCATGGTGTCATTCAAAAGGTTGTATTTAAGGCTTGTCAAGATTGGAAGCATCCACGCAAGGTTTTGTTTTTGCGTAAAGTAGGCGCCACGGTTCACGATTCGATATTCGAGGATGTGAAGCAATGCTTGGACAGTTGGCAATTACTTGATAAATGCAAGGTCAACAATTCAGCATACCGAATAGAGTTGCCAAACGGCGCACAGTTTATTTTCAAAGGACTTGATAATCCAGAAAAAATCAAGTCTATCAAGGGTGTTTCAGATGTGGTCATGGAAGAGGCTTCTGAGTTCACGCTAGACGATTATACGCAGCTTACGCTTCGTCTCAGGGATAAGAAGCACAAGCAGAAACAAATCTTCCTGATGTTCAACCCTGTATCAAAAGTCAACTGGACCTACAACGCTTTTTTTGTTAAGAAACCAAAAAATACGGTTGTTTATCACACATCCTACAAAGATAATCGTTTTTTAGACCAGGTCACAATTGAGAATATCGAAGAACTGGCCAATAGAAATGAAGCATACTACAAGATTTACGCTTTAGGTGAGTTTGCGACACTTGACAAGCTGGTTTTCCCAAAATATAAGAAACGATTACTTAATAAAGACGAGCTGGCGCATCTGCCGGCTTATTTTGGTCTTGACTATGGTTTTATCAATGACCCGTCAGCTTTGCTTCATGTAAGGATAGACGATACGAATAAGCGTTTATATGTCGTTGAGGAATTTGTAAGAAAGGGATTGACAAATGACAAGATTGCTGAAAGTATCAAGGCCCTTGGGTATGCCAAAGAGCAAATCAGTGCTGATAGTGCTGAAAAGAAATCGAATCAAGAATTGCGAAATCTTGGAATCCCTAGGGTTGTTGATGTGCAGAAAGGTCCTGGATCAGTCATGCAAGGTATACAATATTTGCTTCAGTATGATTGGATAGTCGATGAACGATGTGTGAAGCTAATTGAAGAACTTGAAAATTACACTTGGAAGAAAGACAAGAAGACAAACGAGTACATCAACGAGCCAGTAGATAGCTATAATCACTGCATCGATGCAATCAGGTATGCTTTGCAAGATAGGATATATAAAACAAAAATCAAACTATTCAAAGGAGGTTTTTAAAAATTGGCAAAAGTTTTTGTTAATAAACGAAAGGTCATTACAACAACAAGCGATGAAGTGACTGAAGAAGTCGTTACTGAAGCGATTAGGCTTCACATGAGTAAGCTAGTCAAGAACTATGTTGAAAGCGAGGATATGTATCTCTCACAACATGAAGTCTTGAAGATGACTAAAAAAGATAGTTGGAAGCCAGACAATCGTCTGGTTTTTAATTACGCAAAATATATTGTTGATACGTTCACAGGTTATCAACTTGGTGTCCCTGTTAAAATCAAGCACGAAGATGAGAACGTGAACGAGTTCGTTGCTGATTTCCGTAAGATTAACGACATGGAAGATTCAGAGTTTGAACTTGCTAAGGCTTCAAGTATTTTTGGCCATGCGTTTATTTACGTTTATCAAGACGAATATAAGCAGACTAGAGCGACTTATAACAGTCCAGTCAATATGTTCATCGTGCATGATAATAGCATTGAAGAACGTCCATTATTCGCAGTTAGGTATACGTTCAACGAGAATAGCCAGACAGGTATTGGTCAGGTTATCACGAATGATGAGGTGATTGATGCTACTTTCTCAACTGGTGGATCAGTACAGTTCGGTGAGCGTACTGAGCACATTTATAGTTCTATTCCAGTTGTTGAATTGATTGAAAACGAAGAGCGACAGAGTATTTTTGAAAGTGTCAAGACTTTGATTAACGCTTTAAATAAGGCAGCAAGCGAGAAAGCGAATGATGTGGATTATTTCGCAGATGCTTACTTGAAGGTGCTGGGTGTTGAACTAGAAGATGAAGATGCTAGTCAAATCAGAGAGAACAGGATTTTCAATCTTTGGAAGAGTGGTGACGGGCCTTTGCCTGAAGTCAATTTCCTTGAGAAGCCAAGTTCAGACACGACTCAAGAAAATCTGATCAGCTTGCTGAAAGAGTCTATCTTTGCCATTTCTATGGTTGCCAACATGTCAGAAGCTGAGTTTGGAAATTCATCTGGTACTGCTCTTGCGTTTAAACTGCAAGCAATGGACAACCTTGCTCGGATGAAAGACAGAAAGCTACAATCTGCATTCAATCGCTTGTATCAAATTGTGTTCAGTGTGCCTTTGACAACTGTCAATGAGGATGCGTGGGCAGGGTTGACTTACACATTCACTAGAAACGTGCCGAGAAACATTCTTGAAGAAGCGCAGATTGTCGGACAGTTATCTGGACAAGTTTCAGAAGAAACTAAGTTATCTGTTTTATCTATAATCGATGATCCACAGAAAGAAATCGAAAAAATGGAGAAAGAAGAGGAAGCTATGAGCGACCTTGAAACTCGTTTAAAAAAACAAAAAATCTACTCAGACGCTGAAATAGATGAAAGTCAGAAAGTTATAGCAGATGTTGACCAGTAAGTATTGGGAAGATAGGTATCGAGCTGAAGAAAAAGCTAGGGAACTAGCAGATAAGAGAGTAGCTTATCAACTGAACGGTGTCTATCAACAACACGCTAACAACATTCAGAAAGAAATAGATAGCTTTTGGCAAAGGTATGCTGATAAAGAAGGTATCACGAAGCTAGAAGCTAAACAGAGAGCAGACAGGCTTGACATGGTTAATGTTGAGTTTAAGGCTAGGCAGTTAGTTGAACGTGCTAATCGCTTGAGACAACGTGGCCAGAAAGTAACGAGCAAGGATTTCACGAAGGCAGAAAACGACTTGATGAGATTGTATAATCTCAAAATGAAAACAAGCCGTTTAGAGGTGCTTCAAGCGAATATCAAGTTACATCAGTATGATTTAGCTTTGAGTGAGTTTGAAATCATTGATAAGCATTTAACTGAATCTGTCAGACGCGAGAATCTATTTAGTGCTGGTATTTTGAACATGACACTCGGAAGTTTTGAAAGTTCTAAAATCTCAGCAGATACGATTGTATACGCTAATTTCAACAATGCGACGTGGTCGTCTAGGATTTGGGAAAGACAAAATGCATTACGTGATGTTGTCAAAAAAGGTGTTGCTGATACCGTATTGAGAGGTAAAGGCACAAACGTTCTGATTAACAATCTTAGAAAAGAGTTTGATGTCTCGTACGGCTACGCTAGACGGTTAGCAGTGACAGAATCGACCAGAGTGTACTCAGAGGCACAGAAAGCCAACTATGAGGCTAATGGTGTTGAATGGTTTGAAGTCATGACTGAATTAAAAGCGTGTAAAATCTGTCAACCATTCAACGGTAAGCCTGCAAAAGTATCTGAGTTAGTGCCAGCATTGAACGCACCACCATTTCACCCTAACTGTCGATGTACGACAGTACCACATTTTAGAAAGGAATAAAGACATGGAAGATTGGCAAAGACGATTTATCGATGAGTACCATTCGCTTAAGGATAAATATACAAAATTACACAAAATGGTTGTGAAATATGAAGCCGGTACGCTTGAATTTGAGCCGGAATGTTCAATTGAAGTTTTGAAAAATCAAAAGCGCGCCATGGGTCAGTATTTATACTGGCTAGAAGTTCGATCAGAAATAGAAGGAATCGAATTATAAAACTTAACCGTATGGAATCCCATACGGTTTTTATATTGTCCGAACTTTGACGACATTAAAAGCCAAGGATATCAGTCCACTCGGACTTAAAAGGAGGGCCTGAAATGGCAGAAGAACAAAAAACAACTGTAGAAGAACCAAAAGAAGAGCAAGTCGACACTCAACAAGAGGTGGAATCTACAGAGAAGACATTCACACAAAGCGAAGTTGATGATCTAATCAAAAAACGCTTGGCTAAACAAGAAAAGTCATTCGATAAACGAATGCAAGAAAAGCTTGATGAAGCCGAAAAACTACGTCAGATGAACGAAGCCCAGAAAGCAGAGTATGAGCAGGAAAAACAAAAAGCATACATTGCTGAACTGGAAGCAAAAATCAATCGTAGCGGACTTGAGCGAGAAGCCTCTAAAATGCTCTCTGAGGGCGGTATTGCAGTTGATGATAAAATCCTAGGTCTTGTCGTTAAAGATACCGCAGAGAGCACGCAGGAGGCTGTAGAAAGCTTTGTAACTTTGGTGAATGAACTTGCTGATAAAAAGGTCAGCGAGAAACTGAAAGGTAAGACACCGAAGAAGATGGAAGACACTTCAGCTGGTGAGATTACCAAGGAACAATTTAACAGAATGGGTTATCAGAGTAGAAATGAACTGCTTCAAAACAACCCAAAACTTTACCATAAATTGAAAGGATAATAGACAATGACACAAACTAAACTTGCACAGATGATTAACCCTGAAGTGATGGCTGACATGGTATCGGCTAAACTACCAAAATTGATTAAATTCACTCCACTAGCGTATGTAGAAAATGAACTAGAAGGACGACCAGGTAATACTATAAAAGTTCCATCATGGCAGTATGCAGGAGATGCAGCAGATGTAGCTGAAGGTGAAGCTATCACTCTAGACCAACTAACAACAAAAGAAACAGAAATGACTGTCAAAAAGGCTGCTAAAGGTTATGAAATTACCGATGAAGCTCTTTTATCAGGTCTCGGTGACCCACTAGGCCAAGCGGTTTACCAGCTCGGCTTGGCTATTGCTAATAAGATTGATAACGATTTGGTCGCAGTAGCAAAAACTGCAACTCAACACATTGATGAAGCTCCTACTACTATTGAGGCAGTTGATAAAGCTCTTGATATTTTTGAGGATGAAGAAGATGCAAAATATGTTGCTATCGTCAACCCCAAAGATGCTACTAAGCTAAAAACAGCAGTAGCAAAAGAATGGATTAAAGGTTCAGAACTTGGAGCGAATATGGTTGTTTCTGGAACGTTTGGTGAAGCTGCTGGTGTGCAAATCGTCCGTTCTAAAAAAGTTGATGAAGGCAAAGGTTTCCTTGTCAAGGTGTCTTCTAGTCAAACTCAGACAGATGATGTAAACAAATACGGAGCTTTTGTTATCATGATGAAGCGTAACGTGGCTATCGAAACAGACCGTGATATTATTAAGAAAACTACTGTTATCACAGGTGACGAACACTACGGAGTTTACTTGTACGACCCTACACGAGTTGTTAAATTCGGAGGTGCTTAATGGGAATGATGTTACGACGACATCATCCTAAAAAGCCTGCTGAAACTGAAGCTATCAATTATAGCGACTTAACGGTTAAAGACTTAAAAGATATTGCTAAAGAACGCAATATCGAAGGTTATTCAACGTTAAACAAAGAGGACCTTATCGCAGTACTGGAGGGATAACATGGCAAATATCGCTCAAGCAAAGATATTGTTAGGTATTGAGGATAATCTTCAAGATAAGTTGCTCACGACCATAGCAATGTTGACAACTGCTAATTTTTTAGCCTACGCAGGCGTGGATGATGTCCCAGAAGGCCTTGAGTATATCATTACCGAGGTCATTATTAAGCGATTTAATAGAATTGGTGCTGAAGGGATGAGTAATCATTCCTTAGAAGGCACGTCTATGACATTTAACTCTGATGATTTCAAAGAATACGATAGTGTGATAAAACGGGTTTGCTCAAAAACGTTCAATGCGGGGTTTAAGATGCTATGAGATATAACGAAAGAGTGGAAATTATCGCTAAGAAACAAGAAGAGTATGATCCTGAAAGTGGCGAATATACTTCTAGTGAAGATAAAGGGTTGATTGTTCCAGTTCATGTTATGGATTTGGGTATCGATAAGCAAGTCGCAGTCTTTGGTGAATATAAACGAGGTTCAAAAGTGGTTTATTTCCAAAATGCACCTAGAATCGCATTCACTTATCTCAATTATCGAAAAGAACGCTATAAATGCAGGGCAGATAAGCAGTCTGGGAGAGTGTTCTACTTAGAAAAGGATAACTCTATTGGGTAGCTTACGATTTGAATTAAAAGGCCTTGATAAACTTCAAGCTAAACTTCAAAGAGTCGCTAAGATGGAAGAAATGGAGCGTATTGTTGAAAAAAATGGTACTGAAATGCAGAAAAAAGCAGTTACCAACGCTTCCAAGTTTAGAGGTCACTATGAGGGTAGAGGTCAAAATAGGCGATTTGTCAAACCGACAGGAGCGACTAAACGCTCTATCTCTGTTAACAGTAGCAAGATAGATAGATTTAAGTATCGAGTAGCGCCCGGGACTAATTATGCTGCTTACGTTGAGTTAGGAACTCGCAAAATGAGCGCACAACCGTTTATCAAGCCAGCTTTTGATGATCAAAAAAAACTCTTTAAGAGAGATTTGGAAAGGTTGGTTAAATGAAATCAAGAGAACAAGCAGTTTTTGACAGCGTATTTAAACGTTGTCTTTTTTTGGGTTATAAAACATACGATTACAAGCCAGACGATAACGTGCCTTATCCATTCGTTGAGTTTGAGGACACGACGACGAATCTCGTTCCAAATAAAACGGATGTAAAAGGCACTGTTGAGTTGGTTTTGTCGGTGTGGAGTACCCGCAAAAAACGCAAACAAGTATCAGATATGTGTTCGAGTATCTTAGCTGAAGCGATGAAGATTAGCGAGGCAGATGGTTATCATCTAGCTTTAAATATCTCGCAGTCTACAATATCGCTTTTTGACGACAACACGACAGTCGAACCACTGAAACGTGGTCGTGTTCGTTTAGTATTTACAATTTTATAAAAGAAAGAGGATAAAAAATGCCAATTGCAAAAAAAGGGATTGACAGTATTCTATTGTTCCGTTTGCTAAGTGAAGCAAGCAAAGCTGACGGCGCTAAGTTAGCATTCCAAACTGAACATTCATCTGAGAAGAGCCGTGACGCTAACTCAGTTAAAACCAAAGACGGTGTTCTTCAATCTGTTGGTGGTATTGAGGTTTCAATCACTGCTACAACGATCATGGCTAAAGACGATGAGTTGGTTGAGAAACTTGAAAAAGCTATGGACAAGGGCGAACTTATCGAAGTTTGGGAAATCGAAAAGAACGCTAAAAAACAAGGCGGCAAATACGAAGCAACTTACTATCAAGGTTACTTGACATCGTTCAAGAAAACTAAGAATGCTGAAGATTTGATTGAATTGGAGCTAGAAATTGCAGTAAATGGTACTGGTGTCAATGGATATGCTACTCTTAATGATAGCCAAGCTGAAGTCGTTCAGTATGAGTTTGCTGATACTACTAAAACAACAACTAGCTCAGCAAGTCCTGTAACTTCAGTTCCTGGAGTGCCTGGTATCGGTGGGTAGAAATTAAGAGAGGTTCATGCCTCTCTTTTTTATTGTATTTTTTAGAAAAAAAGGAGAAACAACAATGCAATTAGTAATCAAAGATAAAACTTACAACGTGAAATTTGGTGTTAAATTCGTTCGTTCGCTAGATAAAGCTTATCCAATCGAACAACAAGGCTTGAAATTCGGTATGGCTCTATCTGCTAAAATTCCTGAGTTGTATGCTAAAAACATCGCTTCATTGGCTGATGTTATTTACCACGGAACAGTCACAGAAAGCCCACGACCATCTTTGGCTGATGTTGAAACATTCGTAGAAGATCATGAAGATTTAGAGCAATTGTTTGATGATGTGCTTCAAGAATTGAGTGAGTCAAATGCGGGTAAGTCTTTGATGTCGGAGATGAACCAAGGCCTCAAGAAATAGTTGAGAAATCATCTCTTGAAACATTTGAGGAAATCATTATAAATTGTGTCCGATTTTTGAATATCACAGACATGAACGAGATTGGTCGTATGACAATGTATGAGTATGACTTGTTAATGACTGGGGTATTGTTGAGGAAGCAAGATGAAGATGAACTCTTACATCGGTCTGCTTGGTTATCTAGACAAGTAGAAGCTACTAAATCGGACGGTAAAACTCCTTTGTATAGAAAGTACAGTGATTTTTACAAGAAAAAAGATACTACGAAACATAAGTATCAATTCTCAGACAAAGAGAAACAGCTTTTACTGAGAGCAAATATGTAATGAAAGGAGGTATATAATGGCAGAAACTTATTCAGTCGAAGCGGTGCTTACTGCTGTTGACAAAGGAATGAGTTCTACTTTGAACGGGTTACAGAAAGCAATCAACGGACTTCAAAAAACGTCATCTGCATTTGATACGATTTCAAACAAGAGTAGTTCCATGTTCAAATCGATGTTAGGTGCTAATCTTGTTAGTTCAGCGGTCACTTCAGCTTTTGGAAGTATCAAGAGTTCTTTGGGCGAAATGGTCGGTGAATTGAACAGTTCCAAGAAAGCATGGGACACGTTTGACGGAAACCTTAGTAAGTTAGGTTGGGGGAAAGACCAAATCAACGAAGCTAAGGAAGCCATGCAGGACTATGCGACTAAAACCATCTATTCAGCTTCAGACATGGCTAGTACGTTCTCGCAGATGGCTGCAATCGGCCGTCAGGATAGTGGTGAATTAGTTAAGGCTATGGGTGGTCTTGCTGCATCTGCTGAAAATCCTAAGCAAGCGATGAAATCCTTGTCTCAACAAATGGTGCAGGCTTTGGCTAAGCCGAAGTTAACGTGGCAAGACTTCCGTATCATGATGGAGCAGGCTCCAGCAGGTATGAGTGCAGTGGCCAAAGAAATGGGTTTGTCACTCAATGAATTAATTACTAAAATTCAAGCAGGACAAGTCAAAACCGAAGATTTCGCTGAAGCGTTTAAACGTGCTGGGATGTCGATGCAGGACATGGCCACAAGCTACAAGACGATTGACCAAGCGCTAGATGGTTTGAAAGAGACGCTGGCAAACAAACTCAAGCCAGCTTTTGATGCCTTATCTAAAGCAGGTATCAAGGCTCTTGAAGCAATTATGAATCAGCTTGATAAGATTGATTTTAATAAGTTAGCTACAAGTCTTGAAGAGGTTCTAAATAAGATTGACTTCAACGCAATTGTTGAGAAAATAGCTTCATTCGTGAGTACATCTGTTGCTAAAATAAAGGAATTTTGGCAAGGTTTCTCAAATACAAGCGCAATCGCTGACTTCAAGAATGCCTTGAGCGAAGTTTGGGAAGCTATCAAGAAGGTAGCATCAGCGCTTTCTGGTGGCGACATGGCTTCTTTTGGTGAAAGGATTGGTAATACTTTAAGCATAGCTTCACAGGCTATCCAATCGTTTGCTAAAGTGGTTCAAAGCCTAAGCCCTGAACAGATAAGAGCGATAGCGTCTGCATTTCTTGCGTTTAAGACTGCGCAAACAACGACTAAATTAGCAACGAATGCCTTAATTGGACTAAGTAGTGCGGTAAGTACGACCAAAACTGTTTTTGGCGGATTGCAAAGTGCCACAAAAGTAGGGACTGCCTTATTTGGGATTGCTAGAGGTTCTACAGCTGCAAGTTCAACTTTGACATCCATGGCAGAGAGTTCTACGCTTGCTAAAGTAGCAGTAGGTGGCTTGAATATCTTCAGCAAGGTAGGCGGATGGATTGGTCCAGCAATTACTGCAATCAGTGGCTTCCTTGGTCCTGTTGGTCTAGTGATTGCTGCAATCGTGGCAATTGGTGCAGCGTTCGTCGTTCTTTGGAATAAAAGCGAAGGCTTCAGAAACTTCTTCATCGGCTTATGGGATGGTATCGTTAACGTTGCTTCAAACGCTTGGCAAGGAATCCAGAATGCTTGGAATGGCGTCGTCGAATGGTTTTCTAACCTATGGAATGGCGTCAAAGAAACTGCTTCAAATGCTTGGAATAGTTTCATGGAGAAGGCTCAACCTGTAATAGACGCTATCAAGAATGCATGGAATAGCATTACTGAGTTCTTTTCAGGTCTTTGGGAAGGTATTAAGCAGATAGCTTCAAATGTTTGGAACAGTTTCTTAGAAGGTGCACAACCTATTGTTGAAGCATTGATGAATGTCTGGAATGCTTTAACAGAGTTCTTCTCAGCGCTATGGAACGGAATCGTTTCAGTAGCTACAACGGTTTGGAATGGTATCGTTGAAGTAGTGACGCCAATCATTGAAGCGATTAAGACCGCTTGGAACAGTCTAGTAGAATTCTTCACCAATTTATGGTCTAGCATCACAGAAGGTTCTACGACTGCATGGAATGGATTTGTGGAGTTTTTGACACCAATTGTTGAAACCATCAAGGGATTGTGGTCTGGCTTCTCTGAGTATATGTCTACAATCTGGAACGGCATCGTAGAGGTTGCTACGACTGTTTGGAATACACTTCAACCAGTCATTGAAACAGTTTGGTCAGGTATTCAGCAATTCATCACAAGTGCTATTGAAGTGATCCAAAATGTGATTACAACAGGAATGCAGATTGTTCAAGAGGTATGGAATGCAGTTTGGACTGTATTTACTACAATTGTTCAGACTGTATGGACTGTTATTTCAACGATCATTTCAACAGTCTTGAATGTAATAGCAGGTATCATCAGTGTAGCGACCGCTCTTATTCAAGGAAATTGGAGTGCAGCGTGGGAAGCTGTTAAAGGTATTGCACAAACGGTTTGGACGGGTATTCAAACAGTTATCTCAACGGTAATCAATGCGATTAGTAATATCATCAGTACAGTTTTAAGTGCTATTCAAAATACCGTAACAACAATTTGGACAGGTATCCAAAACTTTGTGTCAACAACTATCAATGCGATTAAAGATACAGTTATCAACGTAGCTAACGCCTTGAAAGATGGATTCTTGAATGTTTTAGATTCGTTGAAAAGTGGAGTTTCTAGCGCTATTGATGCAGTTAAAGGTTTCTTTAATCAATTATGGAACATTGACTTAAGCGGTGCTGGTCGTGCTATCATGGAAGGTTTCTTGAATGGTTTGAAATCGATGTGGAGTGCGGTTACTGACTTCGTCGGTGGTATCGCAAGCTGGATCGCAGCGCACAAAGGACCTATCTCGTATGACCGTAGATTGCTGATTCCAGCTGGTCAAGCCATCATGGGTGGTTTCAATGCTGCTTTGATGGGCGGTTTTGAAGAAGTCAAAAGTAATGTATCTGGAATGGCGGACGGTATTCGTTCGATGTTCGACGATGCAGGTTCTAGAGTTTCAGCAATGTCCAATGCCTTGCAGGGTGATTTCTCTAACAACGTATCTGGTACATTATCAGCAACGTATGAAGTGAATCAGACGAAAGAACCAGCTATTATTAACCTCGCTCTTGGTTCAAATGATTTTAGAGCCTTTGTTTCTGATATTTCAAATATCCAACATAAAGAAGAAAGGATAAGATTGAAGGCTTCAAGCCTTTACGGTGGTTAAATGTATACTTTTAACGACACAATAAGAGGCAATCCGACGTTCAACTCTGGTCTAGAAGTACGTTTTGGTGATATAAGCCTCAATCAAGAAATGAACAACGAGGACGGAACGTTCTTTGTGGCCAATACCACAGGACGTGATGTCCTTGATTTTCATCATGAAACTGCAACTATCAAAGGTCGAGACGGTCAATATCTCTATGGTGCGACTTATAAAGAGCGTGAGATAGAAATACAGGTCAAACTAACAGGATTTACTGATTTAGGCATGCGGAAACAGTACGAGCGCTTAAATCGCTTGCTATTTTCCCGTAAAGCTAAAAAACTAATATTTGGTGATGATTCTGGAAGATACTACAAAGCTATCTTTTCAAAAGTTAAGAAGCCAGAACTGGAAGATGCAAATGATACAGTTATCAAGCTGCATTTCATCTGTCACGACCCGTTTAAGTATACCGAGCCTAAAACAGTAACGACTAATAAGGTAACGTACAACGGAGATTTCCCAACAGAGCCTATTTTGAGACTTACAACACAAGCAGGTTCTGAAATTCGTATCTTACATCTTGAAACTCAGAAGTATATCAGATTGAAGGCTACTTACATTCAAGGTTCAAATCTACTTGTTAATTGTGAGACGAGAGAAATCAAGTTGAACGATAGAAACGAGTTGATGAATTTTGATATGGTTAATAGTCGGTATTTCAAACTTCAAAAAGGTGTCAATACATTTCAAGTTGTAGGCGCTCTGCTGAATAGTATCGAGTACAAAGAGGTATTCGCATGATCTATTTATTTAATCAGACAGAGGAATTAATTGATGTAATCGATGAAGCGAGCCTTGCAGAATTCACTCATACAATTGAATTAAATCAATTTGATAGAGCGAGTTTTGAAGTCCCTGTAGATTACAAGCCTAACATTATCAAAGAAGCCCAATTTTTCGGTTTTCAATCACGAGACAGGGCTTTTTGTTTGTTCAGGATTTCAGAAAAATCTTACGACATCGGCTTGACTATCCAAGGGATTGATAGAGCAGAAAGTGACTTGCATTCGTTTATCATCGAGGATAAGCGACCCGGTGGAACTGCCAGTGATGTTTTAAGAGAAATATTAGATGGTACTGGCTATCAATTAGGAAATGTAGACGGTCTGACTAGAACTGGTAGATTGAGTTTCTACTATATTTCGGTTCGTCAAGCGCTCGTTAAAATAATTGAATCGTACGCTTGTGAGTTCAAGATTAGATATACCTTTGTTGAAAATAAGATTATTGGACGCTATATTGACCTCAATCAGCGTTTTGGGCGTGTTACAGGACATCAATTTGAGTATGGCTCTAACATCCTGAATGTAACCTATGAAGAATCGTCTGACGATGTCGTGACGGCTCTAATCGGGCGTGGTAAGGGTGAAGAGAAGACGGATGAATCAGGAGAAGCTACCGGCGGATATGGTCGTAGAATCCAGTTTAAAGACGTTGTTTGGTCAGTTTCTAAAGGAGACCCTGTTGATAAGCCTGCAGGTCAAAATTATGTGACGAATGAATTAGCCAAAGATATCTATGGATTGCACCAAAATGGCGAAATTAAGCATCGTTTTGGTGTCTATACTAACGAGGATATAGAAGACCCTGTCGAGTTGTTAAAGGCTACTTACAACGAACTACAACGCTTATCTGTTCCTATCGTCACGTTCAAAGCCAATCTTTTAGATTTAGCCAATGCGATTGAGCAAGATGTTTGGATTGGCGATAGCGTTGGGATTGTAAGAGACCAGATTGGAATAGCTTTTGGGGCTAGGATCCACAAGTTAACAATCGACAAGCTGGATGATAACCGTTCAGCTGCTGAATTAGGTGATTACCAAACTCTTCAAGCCAAAGACCGTTCAACACGTCAACAAGCTATTAAAGATGCTCTTGGTGGATTCAGTGAGAGCAAGTTGAGACAAACCATGATAGCTGAAATGAAGCGTAGAAATAAAGAAATAGACGAGCAGTTTCGTATTCGAGAGCTTGAGATTGACAATGCTATCAAGGAATACAAGAATAAAGCTGAAGAACTCGGCGCTAAAATCCACGAAGAAGTGGAGAAAGGTCGTCCTGATTTATTTAAGTCAATTAAGGAAGAATTGCTTCAAGACAATGATTTTAAAGAAAATAACAAAGATGCCATATCTGAATTATCCAAGAAATTGGAACAGGTCAGCGAATCCGCAAGCGTCAATGCTCGTTTAATCGGTGGTGACGGTACTACTCAGTACAACAAGAACCGAGTTGCTGGTGGAACTGCTAAGAAGATAGCCTACGGTACTGATTTCGTTGAAGTTGGACATAATGGTGACGGCTTCGAATTAGGTAAACAGTACGTTATCAGCTGGTCGGGTGTCTGCACGCCTTACGGTAAGGCAGATGTTACTCTAACAGTTAACAGTAATCTGTTCTACGGTGGACACGTTCGATTTAATCCAACCAATACTATTATGCCAGTGATTGAGCAGGATATAACCAATAAGACCGATAAGGTTCTATCTGTCTACTATGGCGGATATAGCGTTGTATTCTCGGGTGATTGGTATCAGACACAAGAGCAGTCTGTAACGATTGACAATCACAACTCAAGGATTGAAATCACGCCAGTTTATAAGACGGTTGCTGACGGACAGAATGCTAGATATGACGCAAGTTGGAGTGAGACTCCGACTTTTATTTTTGACGGAGGGAGAACATGACAGAAACAATACCCGTAAGGGTGCAACACAAACGCATGTCAGCCAGTGATTGGGCAAGTAGTACCTTGGTCTTACTTGATGGTGAGTTAGGTGTTGAGAGTGATACTGGTAAGGTTAAGGTCGGTAATGGCCGTGACCGATTCTCAGCATTGCAATATCTAACAGGACCAAAGGGAGACCGTGGGGAACGTGGCGAGACTGGACCCAGAGGTGCTGACGGTGTTATGCGGTTTGAGGCTTTGACAAGCGAACAAAGAGAAAGTTTGCGAGGCCCGCAAGGAGCAACGGGACAGACTGGCCCACAAGGAAATACTGGTCCAGCAGGACCTGCAGGTCCAAGAGGTCCCGAAGGTCAGAGAGGCCCTCAGGGTTTGCCTGGACCAACAGGACCACAAGGTCCGAGGGGCGCAGATGGCGTTGTACGTTATGACAGCCCAGAAGCCCAACAAACCTTGGCTGATTATGCTAGAAAGTCTGAAATACCAATTTATCGTATTGCTAAAGGTGATATTTCTGGAGGAGGCGTTGGTGCTAATGGAACAATAAGAACAAGTGACATCATGAACCCTGACGGAATCAAAGTCGGTGATATCATTGAAGACTATTGGAGTAGTGCCACAAGCGTTAACCAAGGATTTTGGAAGGTGACGGCAGTAAATGGTACTAACATCTCTGTTCAAGGGATTGGTACTAGAGATTTCCCAACACCGTACAACGACAATGAGTTAAAGCGCAGGGTTACGGCTTTGGAGAATAGGCCAGTAAATCAGAGTGTCATCAACCAAAACGGTTCTCAGCCTTTGAAATACTGGGCAGGAACTGAAGCGCAGTATAATGCGATTGCCAACAAAGATGCGAATACCATCTACGACATCTTCAAGCAGTGAGGTTAGGACATGGATATAACGATTCAAAATGTACGGTCGCCTGCACTTGAGCACAACGGAAGATATTACAAGGTATTCCAACCACGGTCACGAGATGAATTGCTGAAACTTCATCATATGGGATGCGTGGGTGATACGGTTCTAACTGATATTCAGATAGAGCAGGGTGATTTCCCAACTAGCTTTGTAGAACCTACAATCACTCAGCGTTCCTTGTCTGGTCTTTTCAAAGACATGCGAAACATTGAATTAGAACTCAGAGACCCAAACAGTAGTCTCTGGGGTAAAATTCAGCAGAACAACCAAGGGGCATTGAGTCAATTCTTTGATAGAGATGTTAAGAGTGCCATCGCTCAGACTGCTAATGAGATCAGACAGGAAGTACGAAATGCTGCTGCTAGTAGCAATGATGCTCTTAGTCAGGCTAAAGACGAACTCAGGCGTGAAACGACTACTGCGATTACTCAAACCGCTGACGCTATTCGGCAAGAGGTAACAACGAAAGTCAGCAGCAGTAACTCAGCGATTAATCAGGTTAAGCAGGAATTAACAAGTTCACTATCACAAACTGCTAACGCTATTCGTCAAGAGGTGCGTGAAGCAGGTAAAGGTGCATCAGTATCTGTTACATCAAGCGGTGTTACGATTGGTGCGACTACCTTAACTGGTAAGCAGTTAGCCTCAGTGATTTCAACTAGTCAAGACGGTATTGACTTGATAGCGCCTAAAATCCGAGTACAGTCTGACATGATTGTGGATGGGTCTATCACAGGTAGTAAGATGGCAGCAGGGTCTGTCACGGCAGAGCATATTGCAGCAGGAGCAATTTCTGGCGATAAAATTACAGTCACAGATGCCCTGATTCGTAATCTAACTGCTCAAGACGGGTTAATTGAGAAATTAACTTCTAAGGAAATCTTCTCTACCAAGGTATCATCTATTTTGAACAGCTCAACCTTCCTTGAAGCCTACAAAGGCTGGATTGGTGGATTCCAGATTGGTACTCACGATTCTGGTTCAGGTAAGTGGATAACAGGGAGCAATCACTTTTCTGTCGGCATGGGAAACGGCGAAGGTGGCGATAAGAGTACCGCTTTATGGGTTAACTGGGGATACAGCTGGGATAAAGTAGGTGATACTGCTTGGTACGTTAGAAACGATGGTCGTATGTTCTGCTATAACACCGCTGAATTCTGGAATACACCAGTTATTCACGGTGATTTGAGAGTAACAGGTTCAATCTACTATGACAACCGTTCATCCGGCGGTAGTGCAGGATATTGGGTTTCATCTCCGAAATACTCACATATTGAGCCATCCGGTGATTCCCTCTATCTCTATTATTCCGGTTCAGGATATGACTGGATTTATTTAGGGAACAAAGACGTATCTGACAGGCGCTACAAAACGAACATCGAGGATAGCAAGGTTTCAGGTCTTGAGGTTATCAAGAACTTGAAAACCTACAGTTATCGTAAGGAATATGACGGTAAAATCGATGATATCTCATGTGGTATCATGGCTCAAGATGTACAGAAATACGCACCAGAAGCATTTTGGGAAAACCCAGACGGTGTATACACCTACAAGGTGTTTGAGTTAGTGCCTTATTTAATTAAGGCAATTCAAGAATTAAATCAAAAATTGGAGGCAGTTAATGGATAATGAACAGATAATCAGTAAGCTGGTCGCTGAATCGCTTGTTAAGAGCCTAGCAGAAAGCGAATTAAATCGAGCGCATTTAGAAGCACGCTATACGCTTGCTCTAACCGAATTACAGGCATTTCATGCGGTGTTGGAATACGACCCAGCACTTAAAGAACTATTTGAAGAAACACAAAACAAAATGAAAGAGGTTAATTAAATATGAATTATGAAGTAGCAATCAAGCCTTATTTGAAAGGCGCAGAAAACACAACAGTAGTCGCGATTAAAATGGAAAACAACGGTCGCTATTCTTACGAGCAAGTAGAATTGCACGGCGACCACACACAAGACAATGAGGCTACACTCGTTCAAGCGGTATTAGACCATATCCGTACAGAACTTGACCCAACAAGCGCAATCGTGCAAGCGCAAGCTAAGTTGCAAGAAGCAGAACAGGAACTGGCTCAAACTAAAGCCAAACAGACAGCTACAGACCAAGCTGTTAAACACAATCAGGCAGAGACAGACCGTTATGGGAAAATCATCCATGCGGTCGTTTTAAATGCCGTAGCAGGCAAGACAATCGCTTATGGAACTATCTATAAGGAATTGGTAGAGTTGATTCCACTGGCTGAGGTCGGTAAGCATTATATGCCTCATGACTTGATTACTATCGAAGACCCAGCACACGTTGAGGTGGACGGTGAAGGCAAGCGTATCTTGGTTCAATTGAACAAGGAATTCACTTATAATGGTGAACCAGTCAGTGATTTCGCCCGTAACGGCCGTCTTGAGATGGACGGAACAGGCGCGGCATGGAAGTACGAACCTAAAGGATAGAGGTGCCTATGGACATCTTACAATCAACAGAGCATTTCTTCATGAACGTGCTACCAGTTGCCACACCAATCGTCGTGGCTTGGTTGGGTTATAAAATGCCGAAGAAGACCAAAGAACAGACAGACCAAATCATTTCAGAATTGAATGATGTCAAAGTTAAAATCAAAGATGTCCAAGAAACTGCACGAGACAGCAACGCCAAAATTGATGAAGTACAAGCAAAGCTAAAACTGCACGACGATGCGCACCTTGTTACGATGAGGATGCGCCTTGATCGTGATATTCGCAGGGCTATCCGTCGTGGATTTACTACAAAGGATGAGTTCTACGTGGTTGAGAACATGCACAATAGCTACAAGGCTTTGGGTGGAAATGGCTACATAGACCACTTGTACAACAATTTTGAAGCATTGCAGATTAGAGACGACATCTTAGCTGAAGACGAGAAAGGAGCGCTGAATGGTCTATAATACGACAAATCTTGCTCAATTTGACGGTGGCTATTTAATTAAGCAGGGGGACATCTCTTCCACTTTTGGTTATGAACTACTAGACGAGAATTGCCAAGCGATAACCTCATTAAATGGACAAGAAGCGCTTGTCACATTAACTTTGGGAAATTCGCAATGGTCAAAGACGGTCACGGTAGCCAACTATAGAATAATTTTTAGCATTACGGATATCTTACCAATCGGGAAGTATCGTCTGGAAATTAATGTTGGTGGATATGTATTTCCGAGTGACAAAGAAACCCACATCAAGATAGTTGCGTCAGATAAAGAACTGGTCACAAATGAAATCCACGCTCTCAAAGAGTTGGATATTGCAGAAGAAGTTAAGAAGCAGCTTGCAGGAAAAACTGTAGGTGGTGATGGCATAGTGAGTCAGGAAATTCCTGATTTGCTTTTTTATTACAACTTAGGAAAGGTATAGAAAATTATGGATACAACAAAATTAACGGCATTCGCCCAAGCGGTTGGGGTTGATATCAAGGAATTGAAACAGCTGCTTAATGGTAAGATTGACAATGCGACAGTCACACAACTGATTGAACAAGCTAAGACTGCGGTCAAAAATGATATTTTGGGCGAGGGTGTATCAGAGGATTTGAACACCCTCAAAGAAATCGCTGATAAAATCGCTAGCATGAGTGGTGACACTCAAACGGCTGTTGTTCAAAAAATCTCAGAACTTGGTACACGACTTGATAACATTGCTAATCTTGATTTAGTAACCGTCTATAACCAAGCGAAAGCGTGATTGACATGAGCAATTTAGAGGAATTTGCTCAAGCTGTCGGTCGGGATGTGAAGGTGCTGAATCAAAAACCAAGTCCTCAATTAACTCTAACAGGAAATACCCTCGGCATTGTCGGGGGTAATACTGTTACTATTCCGCTACCAGATAATGTGGGCCATGAAATCCGTGGCACAGGCTCACCAGAAGGGCGTATTGTCGCCGAAATCGGGACGACCTATGTAGATGTCAATGTGACGAACGGTGCTCTTAAGTGGATAAAAGAGAGTGGAAGTGGTAACACAGGTTGGAAAGTCTTAATAGGTGATACTGGATGGAGAACGTTGAATTCCTTATCGAAACTAACTGTTGGTGGTAGAACTTCGACAATTAAGATAAGACGTGTTAATAATCTAGTAACTTATAATTTCGGTGGTCTTCAATGGGGATGGTTCGGAATTGTAAGACGTTATGGAGCAGGACACGTAGGCCATGGAAGTAGTGGAGATAGAGGTGCTAAAGTTCTCCCTGTTGATGGAATACCTCCAGGATTCAGAACTAAATCATCACTGGTAGGACCTACCTTTGACGATGTTGGTCGTCCTTATGGTGTATGGTATTTAGGTGGGACAGACGACTCAAACTATATTCAATTCACGTTCAACGACCCTATCCCAACTGACCGAGATATCGGAGATATTCGTGTAAGTAACGTCTCATATCTGACAGACGAACCATGGCCAACAACCCTACCGTGAGGTGACACATGAGAGATAGAGCAAAAATCTTAGTAGGTAACCGTGAAGTCGCTAAGAGGTACATTGGTAGTAGGTTGGTGTGGGAGAAACAGTCGGGGCCAGCTTACTTTGAAACTGTTGATAACTCTGTCACATACATAAATAACGGACAGATTTTCATAACAAAACCAAAAACAATTACAGATTATACCGAAATAAAGGGTATTCGTATCAATAATAAGGAACCGTTCTTTTTTAAAACAGAACGGTTTAGAAATGAAGTCACATATCAAACATATATTCCTATATCTGTGAATGAAAAAGGCTTAAGAGAGTACTTAGGTTTTTCAGAAAGAACTTTTATAAGACAAAGCTATGAATTGTATAAATAGAAAGGAAATAACATGATTAATTGGAAACTTAGATTACAAAATAAAGTAACACTTATTGCATTACTTGGAGCAATCTTTTTGATGGCTCAACAATTTGGTTTGGATATTCCGAAGAATATTCAAGATGGTGTGAACTCGTTCGTGTATATTCTTGTCTTGCTGGGTGTGGTTAACGACCCGACCACAAGTGGAATCACAGATAGCACACGAGCGCTAGAATACAAGAAACCAAGTGAGGAGTAGAAGAGAACAATGAAGAAAAACGACTTATTCATCGACGTATCCAGTCACAATGGATACGATATTACAGGTATTTTGGCTGATATGGGCACACAGAATACTATTATCAAAGTTTCTGAAAGTACAAATTACCTAAATCCTTGCCTGTCTGCTCAAGTTGAGCAATCCACACCAATTGGATTCTATCATTTTGCTTGGTTTGGTGGTGATGTGGAAGAAGCAGAGCGAGAAGCACGCTACTTCCTTGACAATGTTCCGAAGCAAGTAAAATACTTGTGCCTCGACTACGAAGATCATGCAAGCGGAGACAAACAGGCAAATACAGATGCTTGTATTCGATTCATGGAAATCCTCAAAGAAAATGGCTACGAGCCAATCTATTACAGCTACAAGCCATTCACGCTTAATAATATTTATTATGAGCAGATTCTTGCGAAATTCCCAAACAGCCTTTGGATTGCTGGGTATGGCTTGAATGATGGAAACGCTGATTTTGAATACTTCCCAAGCATGGACGGGATTAGATGGTGGCAATACTCTTCAAATCCGTTTGACAAGAACATTGTTTTACTAGAAGATGAAGAAGCCAAGCCCGAATGGAAACAGAACGACACAGGCTACTGGTACGTTAAAGAAGATGGAACTTATCCAAAAGAGAAGTTTGAGAAAATCAACGATGTGTGGTACTACTTCGACAACTCAGGCTACATGCTTGCTGAACAGTGGAAGAAGCACACAGACGGAAATTGGTACTGGTTCGATAATTCTGGACATATGGCTACAGGTTGGAAAAAGATTGCTGAGAAGTGGTACTATTTCAACGAAGAAGGCGCTATGCAGACTGGTTGGGTTAAGTACAAGGACACTTGGCACTACCTTGACAGCAAGGACGGAAACATGGTATCTAATGCCTTTATCCAGTCAGCAGACAAGACTGGTTGGTACTATGTCAAAGAAGACGGCACACTGGCAGACAAGCCAGAATTCACAGTTGAGCCAGAAGGCTTGATTACAGTTAAATAAAAAGAAAGGAAACTTTCTAAATTGTTCTTTCACCGCAGGCTTAGGCTTGCGGTTTTTTTGTTTGTCTGAAAGTACTTTCTAAAATAAAAAAAGTTTAAATTTATTTGTTAAAACACTTGACTACCGCATTGTAATGCGGTATAATAAATAATGTAAGGAGGTGATACAAATGGACAACATAGACGAGTGGCTAGCAAGAGTCACAGTTGCAATAGGGATTGCAGTAGCAATCTCAAAAGAGAGTCGCTCTTGGTACAAGGTACTAAAAGAGCAAAATAAAAAAGCGAAAATCGCTCCCAAGTTTTGCAGACGCCGGAAGAGATAATCGCTAAAGGGTAAGAGAGCGAAAGCTCTCCTTACCTTTCATTGTATAAGAAAGTGAGAGAAAAATCAAGATGAAAATTATTTTATTTGTAGCAATTTT
>ERZ772972.99-NODE-99-length-27946-cov-15.853358_pt1 | contig 27946 bp, 30 predicted proteins | sample MGYA00580673_ERZ772972 | MGnify/ENA primary metagenome ERZ772972 (study PRJEB29015, sample SAMEA2738051) | human oral metagenome | biome: human oral; feature: human-associated habitat; material: saliva | place: China | collected 2229 ... | reverse complement strand
ATCAAATAGAGTATGAGTATGAAACTTTACAACTTCTAAAAAATAGTAGTGTAACACCTAAACCATATGATTTAGTTACAAATACTACATTACTTCCATACAAATATTTAACTATGGAGTTTTTAAACGGTAGAGCGTTAGACTATAGCGCTGATATGGACATTGCTGCTTATTTACTAAGTAAAGTTCATAATACTAAATTTGGAAAGAATAATTTAATTCGTGCATCTAATCCATTTGCTCTTATGTACGAAGAGTGCGAGAATATGTCGGATAAATACCTATCTTGGGATAAAGCAGATAAGAAGGTAAGTGAATATATTCGTAAGTTCCTTTCAAAATGTAAAGAGTTAATACCAAATGAATATGAAATAGCTAGTCCATGTATAATAAATACAGAGCTTAACTCAGGAAATTTCTTAATAGGAAAAAGTAAGGAAGATAGTTTTGTTATTGATTGGGAAAAAGCTTTGATTGGGGAGTGTGAGCAAGACTTAGCACACTTCTTAGCTCCAACAACGACATTTTGGAAGACAGATATTATTTTAACAAAAGAAGAAATAGAAGATTTTTTGAAAAAATATAGCCAGTACAGAGATTATGATAAAGAGCGTTTTGAAAGATATCTAATTTTCAATTGTTTAAGAGGGGTAACATGGTGCTCAATGGCTTATCGTGAATATAGCGAAAGCACTAAGTTATTAATGGATGAATTTACATTTAATAAAATTTCATCATATGTTAGTTATGAGTTTTTAGAAAATATATCAAAATATTTTGAGTAGTATATTAAGGAGAATATTATGACAGAGTTTATTCAAAGTTTTGGTGTTCTTGCACCAATTATATATTTACTGATGTTTGCCTTATTACCGGTGTTTTTCTTTCCGGTACCTATTTTAGCGGTAGCAGGAGGGGTTGCGTTTGGATTTGTTGAGGGTAGCCTACTAACATTTTTGGGGGCGTCTATAAATTGCTATATAATGTTTGTTATATCAAGACGCTTTGGACGTGACTGGGTAAGGAATTATTTAGAAAGAAAAATGAATCCGAAACAACATGAACGTATATTTGGTGTTAGTGATGAAAAATTAATGATAAGTTTAGTAATATTAAGACTAATTCCATTAGTTCCTTATAATATGATTAATTATGGTTATGGTTTAACAAATATTAGCCTAACTAAGTACATGATTGCCAGTGTATTAGGTATTGTTCCAGGAACAATCGTATTCTTAAACTTTGGAGCAACAGCTACGAACATATACAGTAAAGAGTTTTTAATTGCCTCAGTATTGGTAATTCTGCTAACTGTAGGATCAATTTATCTTTCTAAACTAGTAGAAAAAAGAGAACAGAAAAAAAAATCTGAAAACAATTAGTTTTCAGATTTTTTTATAAATTATATACTAATAATCTCTACTTCACCAAATATGGCTGTCCCTGTAATAATTATTCTCGTATCATTATTTCTTTGTAATTTCATTGGAGCAGAGACTTTACCTAAGATTGTTTGAACATCATTTTCAACAGCCCATTCTTTAGGGATATATAATCTTAACTCACCGAATATAATAGATGCATCAAGAACAAAGTCTTTTATTGGATAAGTATCCAATCTGTCGAAATAGATAGTTGTTGTACTAAATGTTGTGTTTGAAGAAAATGCATCTATTTTACTAATATCAATATATTGAACATTTTCTCCGAAAACTACATTAGCATAATCTACACCATTAGTAGTCTTTTTATATTTAGACCATTTGCTTGGATTTTTTAATTCTTTGTATTTAATTTTCCTAGGAATTAACATTGATATACCTATACTTAATAATGCTGCTACAACAAAGATTTTCCAACTAGAAATATTTGTAAAGTGGTAGTGTCTATTATAGAAGTAGAATAAAATTGCTAAAGGAAAAATAGTTCCGAAACTATCAAAATCTTTTAAACCTTTTATAGCAAGATATCCAAAAAATAGAGTACATACTACTAAAAATACTGAACCATGTGGGAAAATATTAGATTCTCCTATGATTGTCATACAAGCTAGTAGGATAAAAAATAATCCTATAAATGTTCTTTTCATAAATGTTACCTCATCTCTCTAAGTTTTTCTTTTAAAATTTTATAATAAAGTCGTGATATATGAACTTCTTTTTTACTATTTAAAAAAGAAGCAGTACCCGAACCGGAAAAAGATTTTTCTAATGCATAAATAGCGCGAATATTAATTATTGCACTTTTAGAAATTCGACAATAATGATGTGGAATAATATCTTCGAGTTCATAGAGTTTGAACTTGACTTCAAAGAAATTATCTTTTGTATGTGCATAAACTTTACTGTCGTCAGTTTCAAAAAATAATATATTATTTAATGGAATAAAATACTCGGTATCTTCTTTATAAAATACAATTTTTTGATTTTTTGTTAACGCTTTTTCTACCAAATCCTTAATGAGGGCAACGTCATTATTTAAATCAGGTGTTTTTATAACGAGCTCTATTTCATTAAGTGTAGAATCTAATTCGATATTAATTTTCATATTGTCTCCTTTCTTTGATTTATAATTATATTATACGCTATTTAACCGTAAAAATTAATAGTTTTTAAGTAAGTGGTAATAGAAAAGAAGTAAGTGGTTAATATTTCAAGTGTAAATTTGATGGTTTTATCATTTTGATTGAAAAATCTGATTTCTATTGCTTTTTTTTGATATTTATTGTATAATAAATTTTGTTCACGGGAGTGGATGAGTTCTGGTGTGCTCTCTAGTCTTCAAAACTAGTATGAGGGGTTAAGAGCCTCTTGGGTGGGTTCGATTCCCACACATTCCCGCCAATTTTTTGAACAACAATAAGTTAAATATAGTTTTTGAGTATAGATAAAACAGAAGTAGTTAAAATTAACTACTTCTGTTTTTTGATTTATCATTATAAATGTATTATTTTACTTTTCTAGCTAACATTGTAGCAAATCTAAGTTTAATTCTATTTCCATTAGCATCTGTTTTGTGTAAGTGCCCAAAATCTTCATTATATTTTACTAATTCCCAGTCTTTATAATATTCTTTTAATTCATTTTCTTTTAGTGTAAAAGGAAAAGGTAATGGACAAGGGGCATCCTCTGTTGACATTGCTGAAACAATAAGGTTATAACCGCCAATGTTAGTTTGTTCTTGCATATTTGTTATTATTTTATCAATGCATTCTGGATTTAAAAACATTAGAACGACTGTTGAAGAAATGAAATCATATGTATTACGTATTGCAGCGGTATTAATATCATAGTGAGCAACCTTTATATCCAGATTTTCAACCTCTGAAACATTTTTTAAGTATTGAAGGCCAGGTATATTTTGATCTACTGCAGTAACATCAAAGCCTAATGAAGCTAAGAAGAGTGCATTTCTACCTTGACCACAACCTAAATCGAGAGCTTTACATGGTTTTATAGTTTTTACAGCTTCAACAACTTCTGAGTGTGCAGGATTTAATTCATACTTATTTGAAAAATAATTCTTTGGTTCACAATAAAATTCAAGATAGCATTCTAGATCATCAGTCAATGGAGTAACACGATGCCATGCTCTTGGTTCAACAAAAGGAATATTACTCTCCGGCGTAAAAGTAAATTCTTCAATAATTTGATTATCTTCAGTTAGAGAAGTGAATAACAATTCTCCTCTTAAAATAGTAAGTTTAGCCCATACTCCAGCACGGGTATTATGCTTATTTCTAAAGCCTTTAGGTAATGTACTAGCAGTCCAATTAGGCATACGTTTATAACAGACAAGGTTATTTTGCATGTGATTCTCCTTAAGTATAAAGTTTTTCTATAATTATAACATGTGTATAATAAAAACTTCAAAGATAATCAAATCTTTGAAGTTTTATTTATATGTTTTTTATTTCTAATCTGACATTTTTTTTGCTAAAAGAACTACATGTGGGTATGAAAAATATTTTGTTGGTTTTGTGTACTCAGAATACTGAATTATCTTCCAGTCCTCATAATATTCCCTAAGTTCATTTTGTATAAAAGAAAAAGGAAATGGTGCGGCTGATGTTTTGCCAGGAACTAAAAGAGAGCTCACAATTAGATTATACCCTCCAATAGTAGTATGATTTTGCATATTTCGTATAATACTAGAAATTCTAGTAGGGTTCAGATACATAAATACATCTGTAGCAAAAATAAAATCAAAGTCACTCTTTATATTAGCTTGATTAATATCATGTTTATAGACGTTCAAATTAAGATTTTCTTCTAAAGATATATTGGATAACTCTTGAAGAAAAAGAGCATTGTTATCAACAGCACTCACATCAAATCCTATAGAAGATAGATATAACGTATTTCTACCTTGTCCAGCCCCTAAATCCAATGCCTTGCACGGGGGTATATGTTTCACTGCTGAAACTACTTCTTCATGTGCAGGAGAAAGATTGTATTTATTTGAAAAATAATCCTGCGCTTCACAATAATATTCCAAAATAAATTCTAAATCATTAGATTTTGGAGTTATTCTAAATGTAGAACTAGGATTAACTAAGTATGTATTATTTGTAGAATTGCACTTAATTTCTTGTTCAACTTCTAAATGTTTATTAAGAAATATTAGTTTTAATTCTCCTGATAAAGTGATAAGTTTTATCCATACATCTTTTTTATTAGTATAACCATCGCGATACTCTCTTGGAATGGATAACGCTGTAATTTTAGGTGTATTTTTAAAACAAAGCAAATTATTTTCCATAAATATCTCCTTAACACAAACTTTTCCTATATTATATCATGTGAACTGAATAAATAGAATAAGATTTTATAAAATATATTATAATCTTTTTTTATAATAATATAACAGTATATATTTATTTTAATATTTTCAACTTATGCTCAGCTGTGATATAATTATTTTGTATATTTTTTAAAAAAGAGGTTGAGTATGGTTAAAGTGTTATTTGTTTGTTTAGGTAATATTTGTCGTTCTCCTATGGCAGAAGCAGTTTTTCGTGATATGGTAGAAAAAGAAGGTCTTACAGATAAAATAGAAATTGACTCAGCTGCAACAAGCAGTTGGGAACATGGGAATCCTGTACACTATGGAACTAGAGATAAACTATTAGAAGTAGGCATTAGTGTGGAAGGGATGTATTCAAGAATTCTAAAAGATAGTGATTTGGAAGCTGATTATATTGTTGGTATGGATAATAGTAATATAGAGAATATAATTAGATTTGTAGATGGAAGACCAACAGGAGAGATAAAAAAACTATTAGAATATGCGAATGAAGATAGAATAATAGATGATCCATGGTACACAGGAGACTTTGAGAAAACATATAAAGATGTGGTAAAAGGTTGCGAAGCCTTATTAGAAAAAATAAAAAAAGAACACTTATAAAATATTGTAAAGTAGTAGGTGATAAAAATGATAAAGGTAAGGAGTGTAGCATTAGAAGATGCGAAATATTTAGTCGAAATTTATAAGCCATATGTCGAAGAAACGGCTATAACTTTTGATTATAGTGTACCAAGTATATATGAATTTGAAGAAAAAATAGCTAAAATAATCCAAAATTATCCATTTTTAGTAGCTGAGGAAAATAGCAAAATTTTAGGTTATGCTTATGCAGGTGAATTTTATCCTAAAGATGCGTATAAGTGGACTGCAGAGATAACTATTTATTTAGCTAAAGAAGCTAGAGGTAAAGGGGTAGGAGAAACCCTATATTCTAATTTAGAAAGAGAACTATTAAATAGAGAAATTTATCATTTAACTTCTTGTATAGCTTACCCTGATGAAGGTAGTATCTCTTTTCATGAAAAAAGAGGATTTAGAAAAGTAGCACATTTTGAAAAAGTTGGTTATAAATTTGACCGCTGGTGGGATGTAGTCTGGTATCAAAAAGATATTGGAGACAAAGGTAAGTCATAACTAAAAAAGAGCTCTTTAAATAAAATAAATACAAATAATGATTCCAGTTAAGAAGGTGTTTTTATGAGAAATATTATTATTTCTGACATACATGGTAGTTTCTATACTATGAAAAAATTATTAGACGAAGTTAATTTTAATCCTGAACTTGATAAACTTATATGTCTTGGTGATATGTGTGATAGAGGAAAAAATACAAAATTTGTTTGGGAGTATTTTTACAATCTACAAAAAAATTATTCACATCATATTGTTTTGCTAGGTAACCATGAAGATATGTTTAATCTAGCTATAAAAGAGGCGAGGTACACAGAACAAGAGGAGGTTCGACAAGATCACTATTTTAGAAATAGTGGTTTAACAACATTACAATCATTTTATCCAGAGGCTACTAAAGAAAATAGAAGAAAGTATTTTAAACTATTTGCCCAAGATTTCAAAGCATTAAGAACTTGGTTAAAAAATTTACCAACAAGATATGAAGGTAAGGATTATTATTTTGTTCATGCAGGCGTAGATTTTTCTAAGGGATTTTGGAATCAAATACATCGTGATTTAGTATGGATGAGAGAACCATATTTAAGTAGTACAGAAAAATATAATAAGAAAATTTTTCATGGGCACACTCCAGTTTTAAAAGAACCTTATTATGATATTAGAGATAATAGAATAAATATTGATGGAGGTTGCGTCTATGGAGGGAAATTAAATATTGTTGTTATAAATGATGAAGGGGAAATTAATATTAAACAAAGTAAAATTCTAGAAGAAGATATTTATGAGGATAAATAGAGGATATAAAATATGCAAGTTGAGTTAACAAGATTTAAAGTGAAACCAGGGATGAGCTCAGTTGTTGATGAGTGGTTAAAGTTTTTGAATGATAATATGGAAGGTGTTTTACTTACTTTAGAGCGAGAAAAGATGTATGTCGAAACAATTTTTAGAGAGAAACAGGGTGAAGATGAGTATCTGTATTGGTATTCAATACAAGGGGAAGATGCCGAGAGTGTGGAGACATCAGAACATGACATTGATAAGAAACATATTGAATATTGGAAAAAATGTATTGATCCTAGTTATCAGCCTGAAGACTTATTACCAGAGGTAATTATGATTCCACATAGTATTAAAAAAATAATGGAATAATATTTATAGAATAAATCAATTTATAATTGAAGATTATAGATTGATTTTTTATTTTTAATCGTATTTTTAGTAAAAAAATGTAAAAAAAAAGTATTTTTTTTCCCAAAAAAAATTTTTATATATACACTACTAATAAAAAAAATTAATAAAAGTATCTACTATCAAAAAAAGTATTTACCACGAAATGTTCGTAAATAAACTAAAAAGAAAGTTGATTGTATGAGGGTTTTATTGTTTAAACAAAAAAAAGAACCGAGAACATTCGTCTCGGCCTTTTATAGAAAAGGAAAGTTTATGAAGTTTATAACTATTTACTAGTTATGCTTACATTATATTTAGTGAAACTTAAATTTACTTTAAATATAAATTTAAATTTATTTTTTTTATAATAGTTAATAAATATTTAAGAGAAAAATAATATCCAATAAATAATAATAAATTTGGGGGAAAGGTAATTTATTAACATTTATCGACTTAAACTAAATAGTTAAAAGTAGAAATTTGACATATATATTTCAAAATTAAGCCGTATATTTCAAATATATTACAAAGTTTAATTTGTATTACAAAGTAGGGGATTCTATTGAATTGAGGAAAAATACACCTTATAATAAAGAGGAAGTTCAAGAAAAATATAGAAAGAGTAGGAGAAAATAGTAAGATGAATAAAGATGCATTAAAAGTTACTAGTAAAGTATTAACTGGTTTAGTTCTTTTAACAGGCGTTACATCTGTACCAGCAAACGCAGTAGAAGTGAAAAATGCTGCAGTAGATGTAAATGCAAAAGAAGTTAAAGTTAGTGTTTATGAAAAAGACGGTCATTACTACGCAAAATTAGTTTCAGATAAGGAAGTATCAAATGTAGTAGCAAGAATAGTAGTAGATGGGAAATCAGAATTTACTGTAAAAAGAGATTTAATAAAAGCAGGAGAAGTGGTTGAATTAGAATTAGATATTAATAGACCAAATGAAACTGTAAAAAAATTACCAAATACAACTGTAAAAAAACAATCTATTAAAACAACAACAACAGTTAATGGACATAAGTTTGAAATCACAGTTAAATATGATGTGGATACAGAAGAAGTAACAGCACGTCAAGAAGATAATAAAGAAATTAAAGATAAATTAGAAGACGCTGCAAAAGAAACTGAAGCTAAGAAAGAAGAAGCTAGAAAAGCAGAAGAAAACAAAAAAGCAGAAGAAGCTAAAAAAGCAGAAGAAGCTAAAAAAGCAGAAGAGGCTAAAAAAGCAGAAGAAGCTAAAAGAGCAGAAGAAGAGGCAGCAGCGGCAGCCGCAGCTGCAGCAGCGAACGCAGCAGCTAATACAACGACAAGATCGGTTGTAGAAGCGCCAGCAACACAAGTTGTACCAGCTCCAGCAGCAAATGCCGCAGCAACAACAGCTCCAACAACTGCAGTAACAGCTAATACTCAAGCAACAACAGCTCCAGCAGTAGCGAACTCTAAAAAAGCTACAGGGACAACTGGGTTTAGAAGTGCAGGAACAGCAGCTCAAAAAACAAATGTAGCTAAAGCAGCAACAACAACTCAAAAAACAAATGTGGTAAACACAGCTGCAACTGCACAAAAAACAAATGTAACTAACACGCCAGTAGCAGCACAAAAATCAGTAGCTAAAGCAAATACAGCTACTTCAAAACAAACTACAGGAACAACTGGATTTAGAAGTGCGGGAACAGCAACACAAAAAACAAATGTAGCTAAAGCAGCAACAACAAGTAATCAAGCAACAACAAAAGCAGTGGCAACAGCAGTAGCTAAAAAACAAGCGGCGGCTTCAACACAAACAGCTGCAACTAAAAACCAAGCTACAACAAAAGCAGTAGCAACAGCAGTAGCTAAAAAACAAGCGGCAGCTGCAACACCAGCAGCTACAACAGCAACTAAATCAGCAGCTAAAGTTGCGGAAAAACAAGCTTCAGTAGCAAAAGCAACTTCAGTTCAAAAACAAGCAGCAACAACAACTGCTAAAAAACAAACGCCAACAGTATCAACTCCAACATCTGGATCACGTGAAGAACAAATTAGATTAGCTTATTTAGCTAAAGTAAATAAATTACGTGCAATGAATAATTTAGCACCTTTAAGCCAAAATTCAGCTTTAAATGCTTCAACAAAATATCGTAGTTCAGAAGTACTAAGATTACCAATCGATGGAAACATTCACGGAGCTAAAGGTTCTCGTGAAAGAAGTGCAGCAGCAAGAGCAGGATATTCAACTCCTAACAAGATCTTATACAATGTTGCAGTAAGTAATAATAATGGAACTCCAGACCAAGTAGCTCAAAGATTATTAGATATCTTATATAAAGAAATCAATAACGTAGTAAAAGCATACCCATATGGTCACAGAAATACATTATTATCTAAATCAGCATCAGAAGTTGGTGTAGGTGTAACTATTTCAAATGGAGTAGTATCTGTTGTTCAACACCAAAATCACAGTGGTTCATTCCAAGGAGTAACACCAATTCCTTCAGTTTATATTGATGGAAAAAGATATTAATAAAAAATTAATATAGATAATTGAAAAGACTAGCATATAAATAATATGTTAGTCTTTTTTATTTATATTAAATAACTAAATAATACTTTTAAAATTGGCTATAAGATAGTATAATTATATTATATATTAGTTTAGGAGGTAAGTATGTCAGAAAAGAAAATGAACATGATAGTATGTGGAGGATGAAACTCTAAAATTGGGCCGGGGGCCTTATCTGATATTTTGAAAGATCTTCCAAAAAAAGAAGATAAAAATTTAATAGTAGGCTACGAATCGTCTGATGATGCAGCAGTGTATAAAATTACTGATGATAAAGCGATTATACAAACATTAGACTTTTTTACAACAATGATAAATGATCCATATCTTTACGGACAAATAGCTGCAACAAATGCTTTAAGCGATGTTTATGCAATGGGTGGAGAAGTTATTTCTGCTTTAAATATTGTAGCTTTTCCAGAAAATATGGATTTAGAAATTTTACATCAAATACTTAAAGGTGGGGCAGAAAAAGTGCACGAAGCTGGAGGAGTTCTTGCTGGAGGGCACTCTATACATGACGCTACACCTAAATATGGTTTATCAGTAACAGGAATAGTTCATCCTGATAAAATTTTACAAAATAACAATTGTAAAGAAGGGGATTTATTAATAGTTACAAAACCACTTGGAGTAAGTATTATAAATACTGCACACATGGTAAAAGAATGCTCAGAAGAAGCATTTGCTCAAAGTGTTAAACAAATGACAACATTAAATAAATATTCTGCAGAAGTGATGAAAGATTTTAATGTAAACAGCTGTACTGATATTACAGGTTTTGGCTTCCTAGGGCATTTAGTAGAAATGCTTGATGGAAAAAGTTCTGCTGAAGTATGGGCTAAAGATATCCCATATATAGAAGAAGCTTACAAATGTGCTAATGAATTTATAATAACTGCAGGTGGTCAATTAAACAGAACACATGTTGAACCTAATGTTGAATATCAGATAAAAGATTTTGCACTTGAAGAAATAATGTATGATCCACAAACTTCTGGAGGATTACTAATTAGTGTACCTGAAGAAGAGGCGCAAGAATTATTAGAAAGATTAAATACATTTGAAATAAAAAGTGCTATTGTAGGAAAAGTAATTCCTAAACAAGAAAAAGCAGTTATAGTAAAATAAAATATAGTAAATAAGGTATAAATCAAAGGAGAGATTTAAGTATGAAAAAAGAAACATTGGACGCACAAGGTTTAGCTTGTCCATTACCAGTTATTCAAACAAAAAAATTATTAGTAGATAATGATGTTGTAGAAACAATAGTTGATAACTTTATTGCTACACAAAATTTAGAAAAAATGGCTAATCAATTAGGTTATGAATTCTCAGTTGTAGAGGAATCAAAAACTAAATATATTGTTACAATAAAAAAAGGCGAAGTAGAAGACGGTGTTGTAATTGACACGCTTAGTGATAAATGTGTTGTTCCAGTTACTCAAGCTAAAAGAACTTTAGAAGAGGAAACAAAAGTTACTATTCTGGTAAGAACAGAGGAAAGTGTAGAAAGTTTAAGAAAATTTGCTGAAAAAAATAATTATACTTTTGAAGTTTCAGACTTAGAAGAAGGATTTAAAGTAGTAATTACTAGAGAAGAAACTGAAAAAGAAGAATCAGTTGTGGCTGTTAAAGATGATAGCTATATAGTAGTTATTAATAAAAAACAAATGGGACACGGTAGCGAAGAACTAGGAAAAAGATTAATAAAAGGTTACCTTTATGCTTTAAGTGAACAAGAAGTTTTACCTAAAAAAATAATATTCTTCAATGATGGAGCTATCCTAGTAGATAAAGAACGTAGCCATGTATTAAATGAATTAAAAGAATTAGAAAATAATGGTGTAGAAATAGTTTGTTGTGGTGCTTGTATAGATTACAATAAAATAGATTTAGCTGTTGGTAACCCAACTAATATGTACTTTATTGTTGAAGATATGAGAAAAGCTAACAAAATTATTCAACCATAGGAGGTAATATGATAGAAGAAGGTTTAGTAGTATTTAATAGTACACATGATTCTATAAAAGCGGATAATATCTGTGCTGAACGCAAGATAGATGCATCACTTATCCCAACACATCCATCTATATCAGCGGGTTGTGGGTTTATGCTGAAAATTGCTTGGGAAAAATTTGACACTCTTGTTAAAATGTTAGTGGATGAGCAGATAGAATATAAAGGATTGTACTATTCGAGAAAAGCCGGAATAAAGAGAATAGTTACGGAACTAGAAGATTATAAATTGAAATAGTTTTTTGAGAGTAGAGATTTGAAAATAAAATTAGAAAAAACTAATATCAAATTCTCTGCTCTTTAAAAAATAAAGGTGGAATTGTATGAATAATAACGTAATAATAGGAACAGCTGGTCACATAGATCATGGGAAAACAACGTTAATAAAAGCGTTAAGTGGTATAGAAACGGATACTACACTTGAAGAAAAGGAAAGAGGGATGTCTATAAATCTTGGATTTGCTTATTTTGATCTTCCAAGTGGAAAAAGATGTGGAGTTGTTGACGTTCCTGGGCATGAGAAGTTTATAAAAAATATGCTTGCAGGTGTTAGCGGTATAAATCTAGTGTTATTACTAGTTGATTCAAGAGAAGGAATTATGCCACAAACAAAAGAGCATATTGATATTCTTACTTTACTAGGTATAGAAAATTATATAATTGTAATGACTAAAATAGACCTTGTAGAAGAGGAATATAGAGAGCTAGTAAAAGAGGATATCAGAGAATTTACAAAAGGAAGTGCATTAGAAAATGCACCGATAATAGAAGTTGACTCAATAAGCAGAAAAGGAATAGATGTATTACTAGATACTATTGATAAAAAAACAAATGATATTGAAGCAAAAAATATCGAAAAAAATGCTCGTCTTAATGTTGACCGTTCATTCCAAGTTAAAGGCTTTGGTACTGTTGTAACAGGAACATTAACAGAAGGTAGTATTAGTGTTGGGGATGAATTAGTTATTTATCCAAAGGAAGTAAAAGCAAAAGTTAGAAATATTCAAGTTCACTCGCAAGATGTAGATAAAGCATATGCAGGGCAGAGAACAGCGATTAATTTATCTAATATTAAATTTGATGATGTAAAACGTGGTGATACTTTAGCAACTGCAGGTAGTCTAGTTAAAACTTATATGTTAGACAGTGAAATTAAACTAATTAATGATGATAGAGCTAATCTTGAACTTTGGGATAGAGTTAGAATTTATGTAGGTACTGTTGAAGTTATGGCTAGGGTTGTACCACTAGGAACTGAATCGATTAAGCAAGGTGAAAGTGGTTTTGTTCAACTTCGTTTAGAAGAAGAAATAGCCGTAAAAAATTATGATAAATTTATAATACGTACTTATTCTCCTATGGTAACAATAGGTGGTGGTGTAATTTTAGATGCTAGTCCTAGAAAACATAGTAGATTTAATGAAGAAATATTAGAGAAATTAAAAGTTCAACTAGAAGGTAACTCTGGAGATTTAATTCAAAATTATTTATTATCACACTCAAATTATATAGTATCTAAAAAAGATATTATTAAAGACCTGCAACTTTCTGAAGGAGAAGCAGCGACAGAACTAGATGAACTAGTAACTAGTGGCAGTATTTTTGAAACAAACCTAGGATATATTCATAAGAAAAAATATGATGAAGTACTTGAAAAACTTAAAAAATTACTTGCTGATTACCACAAACGTTACAAATTAAAAGTAGGAATACCTAAGGTAGAAATAATTTCTAAATTTAAACTTTCTCAAAAAGAAGTATTAGAGTTGATAGAATTATTTATAAAAAATAATGAAGTACGCTTAGAAGGTAACTTAGTTGCTGAGAAAGATTTTGTCGTTAATTATGATAAAAAACAATTAGCTGAGAAAGCAAGAATAGAAAAAGAATTATTAAATGGTGGATTCACACCACCTACAATAAAAGAATTAACTAATGGTGTGAAAGCTAGTTTAGAGTTATTAGATTCATTAGTAGATAATACAATTATCAGACTAGATGCTGATTTAGTATTACATCGTGATGTGCTAACAAAAGCTATAGAAAAAGTAAATGAACACTTTGAAAATGCTGAAAAAATGACACTAGCAGAATTCCGTGATTTTACAGGATCAAGTAGAAAATATTCTATGGCAATTTTAGAATATATAGATAAACTAGGGATAACTCGAAGAGTAGAAAATTACCGAGTTTTAGTTAAGAATAAATAAAAGGAGGGAGAGTTGGATTAATAACTTAATTCAACAAGACAAAAATGAGTTATTATTTTGATTATGGGGCAACATCTCTAAAAAAACCAAAAGAAGTAGCTGATAAAGTATATGAAGTATTAGCTTCTGCAAAATATGCTAATGCTTCTCGTGGTAGCTATTATGAGGCAAATAATGCTTTTAGAGAAGTATTTATGGCGAGAAATGATATAGCTAAATTCTTTGGTTTAAAAGAAGAAGATAGATTAGTGTTTACAAATAATTCAACAGAAAGTTTAAATATTGCTATATTAGGGCTTTTAAATAAAGGAGATCATGTAATTACTACATCTATGGAGCATAATTCTGTCTTAAGACCAATTTACCTTGCTCATGAGACTATTGGTTGTGAATATACTGTCGTAAAAGGCGATAAAACAGGAATGATTGATTATGCTGATTTAGAAAAAGCTATTCAACCAAATACAAAGATGATCGCAATAACACACAGTTCTAATGTTACTGGTAATATAGTAGATTTAGAAAAAGTAGTAGCTATTTGTAAAAAACATAACCTTATTTCAGTAGTAGATGCCTCTCAAACAGCAGGAGTAGTACCGATTGATGTAGATAAATTAGGTGTTGATGTTTTATGTTTTACAGGACATAAAAGTTTATACGGGCCTCAAGGAATAGGTGGGCTTTGCGTAAAATTAAAAGAGCCTGAAATTAGAAGATATAAAGTTGGAGGTAGTGGGGTAAGAACTTTCGATAAAGTTCATCCTGGAGAGTATCCGCTACGTTTAGAAGCGGGAACACTTAATACTTCTGGAATTTTAGGGTTACATGAAGGTGTAAAATATATTAATAAACACGGTATAGATAATCTTTATAAAAAACAAATAGACTTTGCGAATAAGTTTTATAATGAATTAAAAGACTTAGAGTGCTTAGAATTTTATGGAGATTTTACAAAAGATAGAACAGCGGTAGTTGCATTAAACTTCAAAGGAATATCAGCTTCAGATGTGGCAGATGTTCTTGCGGAAGAGTATGATATTGCTGTTAGACCAGGAGCTCATTGTGCACCATTAATGCATGAAGCGTTAGGAACACAAGAACAAGGTATTGTTAGATTTTCTTTTTCAAGTATGAATACAGAAGAAGAAGTAGATTATGCTATTAAGGCAATTAAATCAATTGCTAAGGAAATTTAGGAGAAAAGATATGACAAGACAATTATTATCAAAAATTCCAGCGATTAATAAAATATTATTATTAGATGAAATTCAAGATCTTATAGAAGCATATAATGAAGTAGCTGTTAAATCAGCGATAAAAAGTCATATAGAAGAAGTTAAACAAGGTATATTAAATGAAGAATTAACTGAAGTACCAAGTTTAGAGATTATAGTAAATGAAGTTTCTAAAAAAGTAGAAAAAGAAGATAAAAATTCTTTACGAAGAGTGATTAATGCTACAGGAACTATACTACACACTAACCTAGGACGTAGTTTATTAAGTCAAAAAATTAAAGAAAATATTGAAAGTGTAGCTTTTAATTATTCAAATCTTGAGTTTGATATTGATAATAAAAAACGTGGTAGTAGATATGTTCACTTAATTGATATTATCAAAAAATTAACAGGAGCAGAAGATGTCCTTGTAGTTAATAACAATGCTGCGGCAGTAATGTTAACTTTAAATACATTAGTTAAAGATAAAGAAATTGTCGTATCTCGTGGAGAACTAGTGGAAATCGGCGGAGCATTTAGAATTCCTGAAATTATTAAATTAAGTGGTGGAACACCTGTTGAAGTAGGTACTACTAACAAAACACACTTAAAAGATTATGAAAATGCAATTAATGACAATACTGGTGCATTATTAAAAGTTCATACTAGTAACTATAAAATCTTAGGATTTACTAAGGATGTGTCTAATGAAGAAATATCATATCTTGCTCGTGAAAATGAAATAGTATCAATAAATGATTTAGGAAGTGGACAGTTCATAGACTTTACTAAATATGGACTACCTTATGAACCTACTGTTAAAGAAGTATTAGATAGCGGAATAGATATTGTAACATTTAGTGGAGATAAACTATTAGGTGGACCACAAGCAGGAATAATAGTTGGTAAAAAAGAATACATTGATAAAATGAAAAAAAACCAACTTACTCGTACTTTACGTGTTGACAAGATGACGCTAGCTGCTTTAGAAGCAACGTTAAAATTATATCTAGATGAAAAAGAAGCATTGGAGCATATTCCAACACTACATATGATTTCATTATCAAAAGAACGTCTATTTGGGAAAGCCGATGTATTAAAAACTAAACTTAGTGATTTAAATTTCAAAATTACTATAGCTGAAGATAAAGCCGAAGTAGGTGGAGGAAGTTATCCAGCGAGCTATTTAGAAAGTATTGTAATAAAATTAGAACACCCTAGATTAAGTGCTACAGAATTAGAGCGCCGTCTATTAGAAGTGGAGATTCCAATAATTACACGTATTAAAGATAATGAATTAATTCTTGATATGAGAACACTTCGCACACGTGAATTTGATTTAGTAAAACAAGCGTTAATAGAAGTATCTAAGTAATTGTTTTAGGTAAGAAAAATGCTAAGGAATATTACTATATTTGATGCCCAAGAAATTCAAAGTATTAGTAACTTTGAATTAGGATATGATGTCAATTTAGATATTGTAAAAAAACAAATAATAAAATTGACTAATGACAATAAACATAATATTATAATAGGTTTTGAAAATGAACAAACAAGAAAAATTATTGGTTTTGTTCATGCTGAACTCTATGAAAGTTTGTATATGGATACTGGTCTAAATATACTTGGATTAGCAGTGGATTCTAATTTTCAAGGGCAAGGAATAGGAAAAAAACTTATGAGCGCTATAGAAGATTATGCTTTGAAGAATAATATTAGTTATATTAGACTTAACTCAAATGTTCGACGCATAGAGGCGCATAAGTTCTATGAAAGTATTGGCTATGTATGCGATAAAACTCAAAAGCGATTAATTAAGAAATTATAAAGTAGAAAAGGCGATAGAAATATCGTCTTTTTTGTGTTTCTAAATTGAATTTTTATAAAAATAATAATATTTTATTGACATAAATAATAAAAAATGTTAGGATCTGATGTAGAAAATTAAAGGGAGCATACAATATGGATTATAGAGAAATTGCTAATATTATCGAAGAAATATCCCGTAAAAATTATAAAGAATATATTAAAGCTGTCATATACACAGAAAAAAATATAATTGATGAAGTGATGTTAGATAAGTTATATCATGAGTACTATGAAAATGATGAGATTAACTTACTGAATGATTTTTTTAATAAATAAAACCAACCAAAATAATATATAATAGATTATTTGATTTGGAATTTATGGTATAATTATTATTATTTAACAAGGAGAGTATATAGTGGAGAATTTACCGTATAATAAGAATAATCCATTAGATATAGAAAAATATGCTAAAAAATTAGAAGGAAAAAAATTTTCAGAAGTGTTAAAAGGATATTACCATGACAGTATTGTAAAAGAATCTGAGATGATTTATTCTGAAAATAATGACTTAAAAGAGAAGATAGAATATTTTAATAATCCAAGAGGAAAAGGTAGTCTTGGAAATCTTTTAGAAGAGTTTTATTTTTATTATAAACCAAATAGTGACTCCAACCCGGATTTTTTAGAAGCAGGAACAGAATTGAAAGTAACACCTCTTGAAAAAAAGAAGAATGGAGAATTTAGGGCAGGCGAGAGATTAGTTATTACAATGATTCCTAATGACAGTCCTGTTGAACAAGTCTTTGAAAAATCTCATGTTATTGAAAAATTGAGATTGATACTGTTGATTCTATATTTAAGGGAAAAAGATATGTTAAGAACAGAGTATAGAATAGAGTATGTAAAATTATTTTCAATTTTAGCTGAAAACTGTCGAGATGACTTCCTTATTATTAAAGAAGATTATGAGTTTATTATAAAAAAAATAAAAAAAGGTTTGGCCCATGAACTCTCAGAAGGGGATACTAGGTATTTAGGAGCCTGTACTAAAGGTGCTACAGCAGCCAAAAGTGAACAGAAGCAATATTATAGTGATATTCCAGCTAAAAGAAGGGCATATTCTTTAAAACAATCTTATATGACGTATGTAATTAATTATTATATCATTGGAAATATAGATACATATGAATCTTTTTTACAAAATTCTACATTAGGTGAAGAAAGTTTTGATTCTATTGTTATAAACAGATTAAATGAGTATAAAGGATATTTTGAAGAACAGCTTTATACTAAATTTAATGTTAATAGTAAATCGAAACAAGCGAATAGTAGCCTAGTATCTAAAATCTTAGGCGTAAAAACTGAGAATGTAGAAGAATTTAAAAAAGCAAATATAGAAATTAAAACTATTCGAATTAGTAAAAATGGGATGCCAAGAGAGAGTATGTCTTTCCCGAAATTTAAAATTTTAGATTTTATTAAAGAACAATTTGATACGTCGGAGTTATATGATTATTTTTATGAAAAGAGATTTTTGTTTGTAATATTTAAGGAAAATGATAAAGGGAATTATGAACTAGCTGGAGCTAAGTTTTGGAATATGCCGCTTAGAGATTTAGAAGGTATTGGGAAAAGTGAATGGGAAAAATATCAAAAACAGTTTTTAGATGGTGTAGAGTTTGAAATAAATAAAAATAAAATTAAAAATAATCTTTTGAAATCAAAAGAAACAAAGATATTTCATTTAAGACCACATGCGCAAAAATCAGCGTATTATATAAATGGAGTTAAATATGGAAATGGAACAGATGGGGATATGGATGAATTGCCAAATGGAGATAAAATGACTAAACAATGCTTTTGGTTAAATAAAGAATACATTTTATCAGTAATCGCAGATGTTTTAGAAGGAGAATAAAATGAATTTAGATGTAGTGGAACTATTTGCAGGTGTAGGTGGTTTTAGAGTTGGATTAAATAATATAACGGATTTTAATAAGAAGACCGGAAAGGCCATAGAGAAAAATGGTTGGAATTTTGTATGGGCAAATCAATATGAACCTTCTACAAAAGCTCAGCATGCTTTTGAATGCTATAGTGAGAGATTTCAGGATGGTGAATGTTCAAATGAGGATATAAATAAAGTGGATAAGAAGAGTATTCCTAATCACTCATTATTAGTAGGAGGATTTCCTTGCCAAGACTATTCTGTTGCCCGCTCTTTAAGTGGAGAAAAAGGAATTGCCGGTAAGAAAGGGGTTCTTTTTTGGGATATAAGAGATACATTAATTGAGAAAAATACTCCGTTTGTTCTTTTAGAAAATGTTGATAGACTTTTAAAATCTCCAGCTTCTGCAAGAGGTAGAGATTTTGCTATAATGTTAAAGACGTTTGATGAATTAGGTTATTATGTACAATGGAGAGTTGTAAATGCCGGAGATTATGGAATGCCTCAAAAGAGAAGAAGGGTGTTTATTTTTGCTTCTAAGAAAAATATGAAGTACTCAACTGATTTATCTAAAGAGATTGATTTAGATAATAGTATATTTGAACAAGTCTTTCCAACCGAAAGTGATTTAGGAATATACAGTGAAGTAGATTTAAATAAATATAAAGATACAGTAGATGTAACTAATAATTATAAAGATGGAAAATTTTCAGATTTTGGAATGATGATAGATGGGAAAGTTTTTCATAAATCAGTTACACCTAAAAAAGAAAAAGTGTATACATTAAAAAAACTATTGAAAAATGCTAGTAAATATAATGAAAAAGATTTAAGTGAATATTTTGCTGAAGAAGAAAAGTTAGAAAAATGGAAATATTTAAAAGGTTCAAAAAGAATAGAACGACAAAGTAAGAGTGGTCATAAATATATTTATAGTGAAGGAACTATGAGTTTTCCTGAAAATATGGATGAACCGGCTAGAACAATGTTAACAAGTGAGGGAACAGTAAATAGATCTTCTCATATTATATTTGATGATAAAAATAAAAAATATAGAATTTTAACAGAAGTCGAGTGTGAAATGATACAAATGTTTCCACCGAATTGGACTAATACTATGCCTTCGCGTAGAAGATACTTTATGATGGGAAATGCATTGGTAACAGGAATAATAACAAGATTAGAACCAACGTTAAGAAATATAATAGAAAATGAATAGGAGGAACTATGTCAGATTTAGAGAAATTATTTTTTAAAATAGATAAAGAAGTAGAAGAAATAAAAGGTGAAGGTTTATATTTCGAAGGATTAATAAAGTATTTAACATTAGAAAACGATGATGATTATTTTGATATAGTAGATAACTATGATAAAGAAACAATTAGAAAAGTTTATCAATTCTTGCTGTTAAAAGCTTTAAAAGAATTAAATAATCCAAGCTATGATATTACTCCTGAAGTAATCACGATGTATATAAGTCACTTAATAGAATGTATCTATGGAGATAAGAAAGTTTCTATAACTGATTTAGCTAGTGGAAGTGGTAGTTTATTAATTAATATTGCTGCATTAGTAAAAGGTGAAAAAGAGATAACTTCTGTTGATGTTGATAGCAATTATGTGAGATTACAACAAAATATTTTTAATTTATTAGAAACTAATGTTGAAATAATTAACCAAGATGCACTTAAGCCATTAAATATTAAAAAACAAGATATAGTAATTAGTGATGTTCCTTTTGGGTATTATGCTGATGAAGATAATAGTTTAAACTACAAACTATGCAGTACGGATGGATATAGTTTAAATGCATTGTTATTTATTGAGCAAGCAGCAAATTACTTTGACGAGAATGGGGTAGGAATATTAGTAATACCTAAAAAAGTACTAGAGTTAGAAGATAACTTCAAGAAGTATTTAGAAGAAGATATTAATCTAAATGCGGTCATTACTTTACCTGATGAAATGTTTAAAAATGTAGCTCAACAAAAGGCTATTATATTAATTACTAAAAAAGGTCAAACTAGATTACCAAATCAAGTATTCTTAGCGCAAATACCAAGTTTCCAAAATAAAGCTAGTTATGCTAAATTTATAGAAGAATTTAATGAATGGTTAGAAAATAATTAATTTTCAAATAATAATTTATACTTAATGAAAAAAGTTGTTTACTATAACTTTAAACTTTCTATGTATTATCAAATAAAGAGAATACTTTAATAAAATTCCAAAAAGTAATAATAAATTATTTATATAGGTTGACAAGTACTAGATAATATAATACAATATGTAAGTAGATTGTTCACAGGACAATTTAAACAGTATTAAATGTTTTGTATTTATTTTGTTTATAAGCATTTAATCAATATTAATTTAGATTTTGTAGTATCGGAGGGAGGGAAATCCAATGTCAAAAACTGTAGTTCGTAAAAATGAAACATTAGAAGATGCACTACGTCGTTTCAAACGTGCTGTTTCTAAAAATGGAACTATCCAAGAAGTTCGTAAACGCGAATTTTATGAAAAACCAAGCGTTCGTCGTAAGAAAAAATCTGAAGCGGCTAGAAAACGTAAATATTAATAATTGGTAATTAATACACAATTGATTAATAAAATCTAAAATTTTCCCTCTTTTTAGATTTATTTAAGAAAATTAAAACCTCGTCACTTGATGAGGTTTTTTTTATGGTTGTAATATTAATTTAAATATGATATTCTTATTTAAATAAAATCTATTAGGAGAGACTATGTTTGCGATAATCTGTTTAAATGTAATGTTATTGATTTCTTGTTGGTATTTAATTGCGGAAAATCAAAAAAATAAAACTCAAATTAATGAGATGAAAGATGATTTGAAAAAAGCAATTGAAAGAATAGCGACATTAGAGAAAAATAAATAAACCAGAATTAGTTCTATACTAATTATAGAACCGATTCTGGTTTTATTTTATATATTATCTATTTTTCTTATTTTTCCATATAGTTCATCTATATTTTTAGCATTCATAAGAATCATTAAAAATTTTAATTCTTTTTTCCATTTTTCTATTTCATCTATTAATGCTTCTTTACCATCATTAACAAGAATTTCTAAGAAGGTCTTAGAAACTCCAACTGCTTTTGCACCTAATGCTAAGCATTTTACTACATCAAGTGGATTACGAATTCCTCCACTTGCGATAATATCTATTTTATCTCTATATGGTGCGGCGAATTCTAAACTTTCTGCTGTAGTATAGCCGATATTTTCTAGATATGTAGATTTATCTTCTCTTCTACCATTTTCTATACGGGCAAAATTAGTTCCACCCATTCCACTGACATCAACTGCAGCTAGATTTAGATCGATGGCTAATTTAATTGTTTCTTCATTCATACCAAAACCAGTTTCTTTTAGAATTACTGGAATAGGAGACTTTTTACTAACTTCAGTCAGTGTAGAAAGCCATGATTCAAAATTATGGTCACCTTCAGGCATTACAATCTCTTGAAGTGGATTTGTATGAAGTTGAATGTATTGAGCTTTTGTCTTTTCAATAGCATCTAAAATAAGATTAGGGTCTTTATCAAGACCAAGATTTATTGAATATCCTTTTGGATATGCCGCTTCATCATTTTTATCTTTTAAAGCAGGAGAGTATGAACCTGGGAAAAATTCTATTCCACAAGCTTTACTAACTTCCATAAAATCCTGATTTATTTTATTACATTCTTCACCACCGGCAGTTATCGCGTTGATAAAGAAAGGAAATTGCCATTTTTTATTACAAATAGTAGTAGATGTATCTAGATTATCCAGTCCAAAACGTGGCACACTATTGTAGTCAATAGCGTATGCATCTAAACTAGTTAAAGTCGTTTTGTCAGCAAGAGCTAGACGTATATGATCTTTTTTTCTCATGTCTATCCTTTCATGTTTTCTAAGTTATAATTGTTCTAAATTAAGTTGTAGTTGGAATTTATCGTTACTTCTATTGAAACCTAAAACAATATCTCCACTACCAGAACCACTTTGTTTTCCAGCAGGGTAGCTAGCTATATAGTTTTTCATAGCTGCTGTTTCCATTGGTATATTAGAGAAACTTTCTAAATAGTGAAGATTTTCACGAAGTTTGTTTATTGTATTTAATACAAACGATTCATTTCCACTTTCAAGTTCATCTACTAGTTGTTCAACTAGTTTATTAGAAGTGCTAACGAAAGTAACGTACTCGGTAGAATAATTTTCTTTATTCTCTTTCCAAAGCTTAACATGTTCTTTGGTATCTACAACTTCTCCAGTCCATCTTGCAAAAATAGTAATCTTTGCTTTAGGATAAATAGGTTTGATTATTAACCCGTCCCAAGGAGAGTTTATTATTTCTTTAATATCGTCTTTACTTGTGATAATATAATTAAGTTTACTAGCATTAAACTTTTGATAGAAAGTAAGTCCTTCATTTAAAGAAGCTGCAACATCACCCATTGATCCGCTAATATTATGAGTTAAATTGTATAATGTAACAAGTTTAAAAATAGTTTCGTTATCGAAAGGAATTTTTTCGAAAGTTAAAATAGCTTTAGCGATTGAAACTAAAACTGCTCCAGAAGAACCTAAGCCATATTTTTTATTGTTACTATGTAATTCATTATATATTTTTATTGAATAAGTTTTTTCACTATTTGTATACTTATTTAAAAATAGAATAAACTGTTGAATCATAGTAAAGTTCTTATTATCTTCATAAAGATCAACGGTAATATTGTGTAGTGTATCAAAAATAGTAGTTTTCTCACTAGGTTCTACGGTAGTAACTATTTTTTGTGGAACGCTAGTAAGAAGTGCTTTAGAATAGTCTTCTAATATAGCATATTCACCTGCAAGGTATAACTTTCCAAAAGCTACTCCATGCACAATATTATTTTTTTGTTCCATAGTTTTGAAATTTCCTCATATAGTTTTTCTTGATCTTCTTTTAAATATAATACTTTAACATTTGGTCCGGCATCCATAGTGAAATAGCATTTATAACCTTGTGAACGAAGTTGTTTAACTATGTCCATTGCACGGTGACTTTCTTCAGTTAAAAATGTAAAACTTGGAGAAGATGTAGTTGTTGTTTCATGCATAGCTAATGCATTACTTTCAGTTATTTCTCCTATTTTCTCAAAGTCCGCTTCTTTAAGTGCTTCTTTCATTAAGACAAAATCTTTCTTTGCTTTTTCTACCCAAGAAGCAAATGTTGTTGATGTTTGAACACATTGTTCCATCGCTACACGACTAGAAATTTTCTTTCTATCTTCGTTAACTACAAGAACCATCATACCGAAATCTAATTCACATGAAAGTTCTTCTACGCTACCATCTTCTAGCCATGCAGCAAGTTTATAAAAACTTCTACAAGAAGAACCAGAACCTTCTTTTGCGATTTCTACCATTTCTTGAGTTGATTTATTTAATTTAAAATATTCATTACAGGCTAAAACTAATGCCATTGTACCGCTAGAACTAGATGAAAGTCCGGCTGCAGTTGGCACAGTATTATAGCTTTTAATACAAATTTTTTCTCTATCAACAGGAGTAAATTTAGAAATAAATTTAATCATTTTGTTTACTTCTTCAGGTCCTTGTTTTTCATCGTTAATATAGAATTCATCTTCATTTGATAAGCTTTTTTCAATTTTTGTTTTTGATAATAAATTATCTAATCTTAAAGAAATATTAGGGTTATACGGTAGAACAGGATCCTTAGACTTTTTTCCCCAATACTTAACTAAGGCTATATTAGCATAACCTAAACTGTAACCATCCATGATAAATATCCTTTCTCTTTTAGTTCATCTTGAATTTTTAATGCATTCTCTTTAGTATCACATAGGCAAATGCAACATCCACCAGCACCACCACCAGTTAACTTAGCACCTTTAGCATTGTTATTTTTACACAACTCTACAACTTCGTCATTTTTCTCATGGCTAACACCAATTTTTTTAAGTAGCGAATGTGCTTTGTACATATATTCTCCAATAAGGTCTATATTTTTCTCTTTTAAAGGTTTGATTACTTTTTTAGTAATACTTCCTAGTTCATCAATATATGGTTTGTAAGTTTTTAAATTATCTTTTACGTGTTCTAAAGTATGTTTTGTAATACCTACAACCCCAGTATCAATAATTAATAAGTAACTATCGAGAGAAAAAGGTAGTTTTTTTGCTCCGTGTTCTTTAGAAAAAAGAAGGGGAGTATCGCTAAGTACTTGATTTACATCTATTCCACTAGGGTTCCCGTGAATAAACTTTTCACATTTATCAGCGATTTCTCTTATTTTTGCTTTTGTTATTCCTTTAGCACGAGCAATGGCTATGCTAAGAGCAGCTGATGAACCTAATCCTCTTCCAACTGGAATGGTACTATTAATATTAATTTTTGTCTTGCTATCAATTTCACAGGTATCTGCGATATACGCTAAAATATCGTCTCTGTGTTGAATTTCATTAGTATTTTCAAGTGTAACATCTATTTTCATCTCTGGTAAAGGTATTGTAATTCCCTCATGACCGTAGACTACAGCATGTTCACCAAAAAATATTGCTTTAGCATGTGTCATAATAATCCTCTTATTTTAGAATTTCAACTTTATTTTTAATCAAATTTTCAAATTATTTTACGCTTGATACTATATAATTAGTATCTTTTTATATGTACAATAATTATACTTTTAGCATTATTATTTGTCAAACAAATGCTGTCATTATAGTTTTTTATTGAGCATAATAAAAAACAATCTAAAATACCTTGCTTTTAAAATAGCGAAGAATATAAAGATTGTTTTTAATGATTTGGATGACAATTAATACCGTGTGGTTCTAAATGAACTAAAGTTTCACAGTAATAAAACTCACGAGCGAGTGCTTTTTCTATTTTTATAGTTATATCATGACTTTGTTTAACATTTAATTCCGGAGTAACTGTTATTGTAATATCAATAAAATATAATAGGCCATGAGTTCTTCCTTTTATATCAACGATAGAAATAACACCCTCTATGTCTTTAACGATAGACTCAACCTTCTCAATAACTTCAGCATCAACACCATCTGTTAATATATGAGTAGATTCTTTAAAAATGCTTATTGCTGTATAGATAATTAAGCAACCTACTAATATAGCGACTATTGAGTCGGCGATAGGTATACCTATATATGTTGCGATAATACCAACTAATGTACCAATTGACACATAAGCGTCACTTAGGTTATCTAAAGCTGCTGCTTTTAAAGACTTACTTCCAAGTTTATTTGCTAGTCTAATATTATAAAAGTATACAGAAAACATAATAATACTAGCAACAACTGCAGTAACTGCAGATAGCATACTAGGTTGTTCGTAGCTTTTAGTTATAATTTTTTTAACTGCATATATTACCACTTCAATACCAGCATAAAGCATAATAAATGAAGCTATTAATGTTGAAATTAATTCTGCACGGAAGTGTCCGTAAAGGTGATCTTCATCAGCAGGTTTTCTTGAAATTTTTAATCCAATAAGAACACAAATGGATGAAATAACGTCAGTTGCGTTATTTATTCCATCTGCGACTAATGCAGAAGAACGGAAGAAAAAACCAGCACCCAATTTTAAAAGTGTAAGCAGTAGGTATGAGAATATACTAAGTCTTGCACCATGTTCAGCTTTTTTTAACTTTTCAAAAATAGAGTTGTTCATGTAAGTAGCTTCCTTTCAAAATGTATTTTACAATTATAACAGCTTCAAAAAAATTATTCAAGAATAAAATTCTTATTTTCAAAATAAAATTATTTGCCATAGGTGAACTTTTAAAAAAAGCTCGATATATTAATTATCGAGCATAGTAGATTATATCTTTTTTGAGTAATATTTCTTAAATGTTGAATATATATAAACTATTGAAAATAGACTAAAAATAGTATAAATATATATATAATTACTTGAAAGTGAAACAGTTGTAGTTAGCCAATGAGGAAAGATATTTAATTTTTCCAAAATTGGTACTAAAAATAAAGATATCTCAAATATAACAAGTGATATAAAGTAAACTATCCATTTATTTCTTTCTGTTTTTTTATAAAGTAGTAGGTATAGGCATACTCCAGAACCTAAAATTACTGATAAAATGGATAATATGGTTAGGAATGGTTGTATACTTTTAATGAAAATCGAAGGAAGTAAAGAACACATGATTGTAATCAAGATATAAGATAATAAAAAATTATAGATATAATTTTTATTATCTTTTGGTAAAGATTCAATTATGGAATTAGATAGGTTGTTTATATCTTTACCAAAAATATCTTGAAAATTTTTCCCTTGATTTTGATAAGAAATTAAATCTTGCAATATTTCTAATAATTGAATTTCTAATTCAGCTTCTTTGACAGTTATAGCTTTTGCACGACAAGCAATTAGAAGTTCTTCATAATATTTTTTATTATCTGTATTAAGCTGGAGTCTTAGTTTGTTATTGTATTCTAATAAGTCGGCGATATTCATAATGTCTTCTCCTTCACAATTTGATTATATTTTCAAAATACTGTTTATAGTTGTACTGATATTATCCCATGTATTTTTAAATGAAAATACATATTCTTCTCCTTGTTTGGTTATAGAATAATATTTTCTAGGTGGCCCAAAGTTGCTTTCTTTTAGATAGCTTGTAACTAGTTCTTCTTTTTCTAATTTTAGAAGCAAGGGATAGATGGTTCCTTGAGCTACCATATCCAACCCATAGTTAGAAAGTTGTTCAGTAATTTCATAACCATACATATCTTGATTTTTAATTAATTGCAATATGCATGCTTCCAAAGTTCCTTTTAATATTTGGGAAGTATTAATTTCCATTAGAGTCTCCTTTCAGTGAGTTGAAATATTATATTTACAAAGCTATCTTGTTATACATAATAGTATCATAAAGGAAGTATCTTGTAAAGCAAAATAGTGAATTAGCTTACTTGTTTAATGAAAGAAAAAAGACTCGAAAATAATCACGAGTCTTTTTAAAAAATTGTAAAATACCAGCAGCCGGGGTCGAACCGGCACGATGTTGCCATCGCTGGATTTTGAGTC
>ERZ772972.94-NODE-94-length-28552-cov-3.671755_pt1 | contig 28552 bp, 20 predicted proteins | sample MGYA00580673_ERZ772972 | MGnify/ENA primary metagenome ERZ772972 (study PRJEB29015, sample SAMEA2738051) | human oral metagenome | biome: human oral; feature: human-associated habitat; material: saliva | place: China | collected 2229 ... | reverse complement strand
CATTTTTGTATCTACTTATAAAAGACCTGATATAGTATATTCTTAGGAATAAAATATGATACAATAAAAGATAGAATTTAATTTGCTGGTATAGCAGTTTATATATGTATTTTAGGAGGCTTTCATGGCAACAGAAAAAGAAACTCATATTTTAAATGCCCCATTACAATCTGATTATAACGAGGTTGTTCGCGATATCGGTGAGGAGTTATTGGCTCGTCTTAATATTGAACCAGATGGCACGATTATCGACATGTTCCAAACAGGTTCTCTCGATCCTTGGCAATTATTTGTGTTCTTCTCTGCGTTGGAACATGCATTAATGGAGTTTAGAACGGATAAACGCAAGAAAACAGTTATCGTTCATGCACAACCAGAGGCTCTCATTGGCACTGGCGCAGTTGTAACACCCGTATCTACCATGTTAGAGCATATTTTGATGGCTCGTGTCAGTGATATGAGTGAAGGCCGTTTGGAAACAGGATTGCTTACTGTTTCTGGTGAAAGCATCGATTACGAAGGGGTTAACCTCAAAGGTCGCCACGTGGTTATCGTGTGTGATGTTCATGATAATGAATCTCCATACTTAGCAGAATGTATTAAATTATGTAAAGAAATGAAAGCAAGCCATGTTGTGGCAGTGCCTCTTATGTTGTGGAATCCTGATTTAATCGATAACCTAACAGAGGAAACTCTTAAGGCGGAATTGTCCCATGAAAATCGTCCTCTCTCCTAGTAAGACAAAAACGATTTCCTCTGATGTAACGGTCAAGGTTCCATTAGCGGCTGAATTTCAACCAAAAATTACGAAAAAGATTCTAACACATGTGCAGTCTCTTGATGTGGTAGCTCTTGGCAAGGCTCTCAAGCTCAAGGCTGATAAGGCGCAGGACCTCTATGACTTCTATCTAGACTTTGAGGTGCAGCCAGTAGGTCATGCTTGTGAAAGCTACGATGGCATTGCCTTTAAATATTTAGACTGGGCAGGGCTATCTAATGAGGCTAGGGCGTTTGGTGAACATCATCTCGCTATCATGTCTGCGTTATATGGCGTTGTAGAGCCTACGATGGGCATCAGAGACTATCGATTAGATATGGTCGATAAGGTAGGGCTTAATTTATATGAAACTTGGCGTGAAGCGGTGGATGCATACTTTCACAAGGAAGATTGGATCCTAAACCTAGCATCTAAAGAATACGCCAAAATGGTAAACCATCCTAAGGTGGTAACCGTTGAATTTTGGGAATTACGAGGCGATACATTTAAACAGATGAGTACGTCCTCCAAAATGAGTCGTGGTATGATGGCACACGCATGTTTGACGAACCAAGTGAAGTATGTGCGAGAGTTACCACGCGAAATTAATGGATTTATCTGCGTTACTGATATTGAATCCATTACGATACCAAGCGAATCGATGACGGTTCGTTATGAAAGGAAGTGATTGTTTGCAAGTGCAAGACATTCTTGCAAAAGACCTCGTCGGCGATGAATGGCTGACCGAGGAAGAATTGCGATTTCTCATGTCTATAACTGATGAAGAACAGTTGCAGCTAATATATAAAAAGGCTTACGAAGTGAAGGCGAAATATGTAAAGCCTGTAGCGTATTATCGGGGCCTCATCGAGTTCTCGAACCGATGCATTAAAAATTGTAATTACTGCGGTATCCGTCGTGAAAATGACAAGGCGGAACGTTTTGATATGAACCGTGAAGACATCATCAAGATGGCACAGTGGGCGTATGACCATGAATATGGTTCTATTACACTCCAATCTGGTGAACGCTGTGATGATATATTCGTCGATTATGTGGTAGATCTCATTCGCGATATTAAGGCCATCGGCGATGGTTCTCTAGGCATTACGATGTGCGTAGGGGAACAAAGCGAAGAGGCGTACCGCCGCATGCGTGAAGCCGGTGCGAGCCGTTACTTATTGCGCATTGAAACTACAAATAAAGAGCTATATCACAAGATTCATCCTCAAGATGAACTGCATTCCTTTGAAACGCGCGTAGAATGTTTACGTCGTTTGCGCCGTGTCGGCTTCCAAGTAGGTACGGGCGTTATGATCGGTCTACCTGGCCAAACGGAGGAAGATTTAGTGAATGATATCTTGTTCTATCGCGACATGGATATCGACATGATCGGTATGGGTCCTTATGTAGTGCATCACGATACGCCACTAGGCCAAGAGGCTCTAGCGATGGGGATTGACGATGAAGCGGGCAAGCTCCGCCGCGTTCAACTAGGCCTTAAGATGATTGCCTTAACTCGCTTATTCTTGAAAGATGTAAATATTGCAGCTACAACGGCTCTACAAGCGCTCGATAAACTAGGTCGTGAAAAAGGTTTAGCCGCTGGGGCGAATATTTTGATGCCTATCATTACGATTCCAGAACACCGTGCAAAATACTTGCTATACGATAATAAACCTTGCGTAGACGACAATGCAGAACAATGTAAAGACTGCTTAACGCGCCGTGTAATGTCCATTGGTGATACCGTGGGTTGGAAGCAAAATGGAGACTCCAAACACTATGGTAAACGGACGGGAGAATTTTAGTTTTTAGAGAGTTTTGTTTGTATATGAGGTTGTATGATGGAGACAAAATGGTATTCTGATTTTTGGAGGTTGTTTGTTAGTCCTTTTAACGGTGGTATTGATCAAGTTGTTCAATCTGGTACGTTGAAAAAGGGCTTTTGGGGGACGGTTTTCCTTTGGGCTATTCCGTATATCTTATTAGCTTTGTTTGGGGCCATGATAATCCCCTTTCTTCCGCAAAATGAGTTGGCTGGTCTAAGTTACTTAATTGGCATTGGTGCTAGTGTCTTCTTTATTTTTGCTTGGGCTTTGAGCATAGGCTGGTCCTTTGTAGTGATTGGAATTGGTTCTTACGTATATAACTGGGTAATCGTAAAGCTAGGTGGTACAGATGATGCAAAAGCTGTAATGAAGATTAATTGGTACCTACAAGGTTATGGTGTTTTATTATTCGCTTGTGGTTACATGGCAATCTTGATTTTGATGGCTATACTTGGTTTCTTGTTTGATAGTAGTAATTTGGCCAGTGTTATTTATTTTGTTGGTACCTTGGCTTTATTTATTCTATCCATATGGGTATCTTTGGAATTGATGGCAAGACAAGTGATGCTTACTAAGATGAAAGTATTCATCGCCGGTATTTTAACGTCCATAGTCTTTGGTGTTCTTTGGCTTCTCTTTATGGTGCTACTGGGCGGTTGCGCATCTTTAATGAGCAGATAATTTTTTAATATTACCATATAGTCCTCTTTTTTCGGGAAAATTTTTCCCATAAAAAGAGGACTTTTCTATTGAAGTGTCGAAATGTATTAGCAAAAGCCGTAATTTGCCAATAAGGAGGCGATTCCGATGAAAGAGTACAGTAGTGATAAAATTAGAAACGTTGCTGTTGTTTCCCACGATGGTGCAGGTAAAACAGCTCTTGTTGAATCCTTGTTGTTAACCTCTGGTGCGGTTGATTTCGTAGGTAAAGGTCAAGATAATAAACATATCATGGACTTTGAACCGGAAGAAATTAAACGTAACGTAACTATCCAGTTGGGCATGGCTCCATGTGAGTGGCATGACCATAAGGTTAACTTCGTAGACACTCCAGGTTACAATGAATTCCATGGCGAAGTTCGTGCTGCTTTGCGTGCGTGCGATGGTATGTTAATGGTACTATCCGCCACATCTGGTGTAGAAACTGACACAGTTCGCGCATGGGATTATGCAGTTGAATTACAAATGCCACGCATGGCATTTATCAATAAAATGGATGTTGATGGTGCTGATTTCTTCGGTACTATTGAAAGAATGCGGGAATTATTTGGCAAAGGCATCATGCCATTGCAGATTCCTATCGGTGAAGGCGCCAATTTTGAAGGCGTCGTAGACGTAGCAAAAATGACTGCGTTTACTTATAAGGACGGCCAACCAACTGAAATCGCTGTACCAGCTCACCTTATCGAAAAGGCTCAAGAAATTCGGGAAATGACCGTAGAAGCCGCGGCTGAAGGTAGCGATGAATTGTTGGAAAAATATTTAGAAGGCGAAGAATTATCCTTGGATGAAATTCGCCAAGGCTTGCGTGAAGGTATGATTAGTGGCCGTGTGTGCCCAATCATGTGTGGTAGTGCCACATCTCGTATTGGCTTAGATCAAGTATTGGATCGTATGATCCGTTACATGCCAGATGCAACTAAAAAGGTTATGACCGCAACTGATGCAGAAACTGGCGAACAACGCGCAATACATGTAGATAAACCATTAACTGCATTCGTATTCAAAACGTTGTTAGACCCATTCGCAGGCAAACAAAGCTTTGTACGTATCTTTTCTGGTGAACTCAAAGAAGGCGATCGCCTCTTTGATGTAAATCAAGGCGTAGAAGAAAAATGGGGCAAGATGGTTACCCTTATCGGGAAGCAACAAATCCCTGTATCCTCTGCTAAAGCTGGCGATATCGTAGTGATACCGAAATTGGCTAATGCTAAGACTGGGGATACATTAACTGCTCCTGACTTTAAAGTAACATACGATGCTATCCGTTTCCCTCAACCTCTATACACAGTGGCTATGGAGCCAGTGAAAAAAGGTGAGGAGGAAAAATTAGCTAGTGCTGTTCTTAAGATAGCAGAAGAAGATCCTACTTGCGTAGTAGTGAAAAATGCTGAGGCCCGCCAATTACAAATCGATTGTATGGGCGAGGTACATCTCGAGCATATTCTCAATAAAATGGACCGCAAATACGGCGTACAAGCTAAACTTGTGACTCCATACATTCCATACCGCGAAACTATCAAAGGCTCCGCAGAAACCGAGTCTAAATATAAAAAACAAAGTGGCGGTCATGGTCAATATGGTCACGTTAAGATTCAAGTGGACCCATTATACGATGGAAGCGAATTTGCATTCGTAGACAAAATCTTTGGTGGTGCTGTACCTAAACAATACATACCAGCAGTGGAAAAGGGTGCCAAAGAAACCCTAGATAAAGGCTTAATTGCGGGATATCCTATGATTGGCGTGCAAGTGACACTCTTGGATGGATCTTACCATAGTGTAGACTCCTCAGAGTTAGCATTCAAAGTAGCTACGTCACAGGCTATCAAGGATGTAATTCCTAAGGCGAAACCAGTCCTATTAGAACCAATCTATGAAGTTAACGTGTTTGCACCAGATGCTTTCATGGGCGACATCATGGGTGATTTAAATAGTCGTCGAGGTCGTGTATTAGGCATGGAACAAAGTGAAAGAACAGGTATTTCTGTTGTTAAAGCTCAAGTACCATTGGCTGAAATGGCCGATTATGTGACTGCATTGCGCTCCATCACTCAAGGACAAGGCGTATTTAACCGTCAGTTCCATACTTATGAAGAGGTTCCACATAAGCAAGCGGAAGAAATTATCGCTGCTCATAAAACTCAAGAATAATGTAAGACCATGTCCACGTACTGTATGTAATACAGTTAGAATCACTACAACTGAATAGACAATTGCATAATGAACAATTTCATAGCATAACAATTGACGAAAGTCATAAATCTGAATAGTATTTTACACTAGCCCTCCATATATGTAACGTATGGAGGGCTTTTACTATGATATAGATTAGAATAGCCCTCCATGGTCTTTGGCCCACGATTACTAGTATGTACGGCTGTAGTAGAAATAATAGAGTTACTAGTTCTTTGTGTACATATGTGCTAACATAGAGAGTAAATATAATGACAACCGTGAGCTTACTATATAAATATGTGTTTACTATATAAATATGTGCTTGCTATATAAATTGATAGTGTGAAAGGATCGTATATGTTTTTCTCTAGCATTACTGCAGATTACACAAAAATGGGCTATCCTAAAGCCATTGTACGGGCTTTGGATTTCTTGAAAAATACAGATTTGAAAGCATTGCCTGGTGGTCGTCATGCCATTGAAGGGGACATGATGTATGCCAATGTAGACGATGTAGAAACAAAATTATTTGAAACTACAAAACCTGAGTCTCATCGCAATTATGTAGACATTCAATTCATGGTAGATGGGGAAGAAAATATGGGCTTTTTCGTAGATAAAGGCCTCGTAAAGCCTGTGGAGTCTTATCCAGATCGTGATTGCTATTTCTACCCAAACGAAGCTGTCGATGAAGGACAAATCCATTGTCCAGAAGGGTACTATACAGTATTCTTCCCATCCGATATCCATCGCCCCCTACTTGCTGTAAATGATAAGCCTATTAAAATCCGTAAGGTTGTTGTAAAGGTTCACGTATCCTTGCTCGGTGAGTAGTATGAAGCGATATGAAATTATAGGTGTTTTACTAACCCTATTAGGTGCGGTTCTATGGGGCGTATCAGGTGCATCAGTACAGTTTCTAAGCAATTTTAGGGATATGAACTTAGAATGGCTAGTTACCATGCGATTAACTACAGCTGGGCTATTGACTGTGCTCTATGCTTGGTTTAAATATGGTAATTCTATCTTTAATGTCTTTCGTAGCTTGAAAGATACAGTAGGTTTAATCATTTTTGGCGTATTTGGTATGGCCTTATGCCAATATACATACTTTAGATCTATTGCCTTAGCTGGAGCTGGTATTGCAACGGTACTACAATACTTGGCGCCGTCTATGATTATTATTTATTTGCTAGCTCGTTACGGTAAACGTCCGTCTAAAGGCGAGATTATTTCCGTTATACTTGCATTAGTAGGCACCATATGCCTGATGGGGAACGACGGCTTATCTATTGAAAGCTTCCCGCTCGCAGTGCTTGTATGGGGGCTACTATCTGCTGTAGGTGTCGCTGTATATAGTGTTTCTCCTGTGGATTTACTATATAAATATGGAACCTTGCCGATTGTAGGCTTCGGTATGCTTATTAGTGGTATTGTTGCTGCCATATTGTTCCATCAACCTAATTCGTATGCGATGTGGGATGTATGGACCGTTATTGGTTGTTTCAATGTTGTCTTTCTTGGGACCATCGTATCCTTTAATGCTTACTTGGAAGGCGTTAAACGAATAGGTGCGGTGCCAGGCTCCATCTTGTCATCTATTGAACCGATTTCGGCGGCTTTCTTTGGATGGGCTTTTTTAGACAATCAATTTAGTCTATTAGGGCTAATTGGCATGGCCATGATCATTGCCACTGTTATTATTATTGCTTTAGAAAAACGTAAATAATCTATAGGTGATTGATTTAGGTTACCCTATATTGATTTAAACATATCTATAATTTAATGTTAGAGGTTTCATCTCTGCGTATTGCAGAGGTTGGAGCCTCTTTGCTATTATGATACATATTGTGAAAGTATTCGTCATGGAGGGACGTATGGAGGAAAAACAATGGAAGGGCATGGGCCTCGCCATTATGGGAGCTCTGTTTTGGGGGCTTTCAGGCACATCTGTACAATTTCTTGAAAGTGCAAAGCACATCAATGTGGAGTGGTTACTAGAGGCGCGTTTGCTTATAGCCGGGATCTTGACCATTGTATTAGCCTATGTACAAGAGGGAAAGCGTATTTTCTCTATCTTTAAAGAACCGAAAGACATAGGAAAGTTATTGATTTTTGGCATATTAGGGATTGCCTTGGCGCAGTATACGTACTTTCAAGCTATTGCTATTTCAGGGGTAGGGGTGGCTACGGTGCTTCAATATGTAGCACCGACGATGATTATTATTTACCTATTTCTACGGTATTTTAAAAAGCCATCTATACCAGAGCTATTTTGTATTTTGCTTGCTATGGTTGGTACCGTTTGTATTGTCATGCAAGAGGGCTTAGATATATCGTCCTTCAATGAAGAAGCCTTGTTCTGGGGACTCGTGTCGGCGGCCAGCATTTGTGTCTATACATTACAGCCCATTGAGCTTTTAAAAACATATGGCACGACGTCTGTAGTTGGTTTTGCCATGTTTATCTGCGGTATCTTAGCTGTTTTTATGTTCCAACAATTTGAATCTGAAGCTATTTGGGACGGTATGACGTGGCTTGGGCTATTTGCCATCATCATACTTGGTACAGTGGTATCCTTTAATGCCTATATGGAAGGGGTAAGGCTCATTGGGGCCGTACAAGGTTCTATACTTTCATCTTTAGAACCAATATCCGCTGCCTTATTTGGGTGGGCACTGCTGGGGAATGAATTCACCCTCATCGGTATCTTTGGCATGATCTGTATCATTGCTACGGTGTTTATCATTGCTTGGGATCGTCAACGACAAATTAAACGAGAAGTACTAAAAAAACTAAATAAAAAGGAAATTGTGTAATCTACGTATGCATGCGCTTTTAGGACATACACTAAGGACGTAATGCTTAGTGCAGAAGCGGTACAGTAGAGATATAAGGATTATTCTAAAAAACATATACTACTATGTATACTTATTAGTCATAGTGTGTATGTTTTTTTATTTCTAAAAGCATCAATATAAGTTATAATAGATACAAGAATTATTATTGATGTATATAGAAATTTTTAATGCTGTGTACATCATCTTATGGGTTGACTATTTAATTAGCTACTTGTGTAGCTCTTCATATAGTTGAAGTATAGGTATTTATTGTATTTTAGGAGGTAAGTATGTCTGTAAAAGATTTCGTACAAAAACGCCGTGAAGCATTAATTGAAATGCGCCGTGATTTTCATAAGTATCCTGAAACTGCTTGGCTAGAATATCGTTCTGCTGCTAAGATTGCGGAAGCGCTCATTTCCTTGGGCTATGATGTAGCGTTAGGCGAAGAAGTTCTTGATTTGGATTCTCGCATGGGCTTGCCTAGTAAGGATGTTATGAGTGCTGCTATGGCTCGTGCCATCGATGAAGGTGCTAATCCAGAGCTAGTAGAAAAATTGGGCTTTGGTAAAACAGCGATTGTAGCCACTATGAAGTTCAGTGATGACGGTCCTGTAGTAGCATTTCGTGTAGATATGGACTCTAATGATGTTATCGAATCTAAAGAGACTGAACATGCACCAGTTAAGGGTGGCTATCGCTCTCGTCATGATAAAGCGATGCATGCTTGTGGTCACGATGCCCATATGACAATGGGTCTTGGTCTTGCAGAATATGTAGCAGAGCATAAAGATCAATTCAAAGGTACTCTTAAACTGATCTTCCAACCAGCAGAGGAAGGCGTGCGCGGTGCTAAGGCAATGGTTAACGCCGGCGTAGTAGATGATGTAGACTACATGTTTGGTTTGCACATTGGCTTCAATGAAAATTATGCAAATTGCTTTGCTTGTAGTAACCATGGCTTCTTGGCTACTACAAAACTAGATGCAGTATTCCACGGTTATGCTGCTCATGCTGGTAGCTCTCCAGATAAAGCGAAAAATGCAATGCTTGCAGGTTGTACAGCAGTGCTTAATTTACAAGCCATTGCTCGCCATGGTAAAGGTGCTTCTCGTATGAACGTTGGCATTTTTGAAAGTGGTACTGGTCGTAATGTAACACCAGATACAGCAGTTCTTAAATTAGAAACTCGTGGGGCTACTACAGAAATCAATGATTACGTAATCGGCCGTGCAGAAACTATTATCAAAGCCGCTGCAGAAATGCATGATTGCACCTATGAAATTACAAAACAAGGTGAAACTCCATCTTGCCAAATGAGCGATGAATTGGCTCCTGAAATTCAATCTATTATTAAGCCTCTTGGTATCTTTAGAGACGTTCCATTAGATTATAGTGGCGGCGGTAGTGAAGACTGTGCATACTTCTTGAATCGCGTAATTAGCCGCGGTGGCATGGGTACATATATGCTAGTAGGCTCCGCTATCAAAGCTCCACATCATAATCCACTCTTTGATATCGATGAAGAAGATATGCTTAACGGTATTATTGCATTAGGAACTATTGCAGCTCACTACTTGAAATAATATAGATTGTGAGGTTTATTATGATTCAACGGGATCGTTTAGTTAACGATTTTGAGGCGATGTCAAAATTAACGGCTCCTGGTGAAGGCATTAATCGTCTTGCTTTCACCGATGCAGATTGGGCAGGTCGTCAATATATTATGGATCGCATGGTTGATGCGGGACTAACTGTTGAAACGGATGGATTTGGCAATGTCATTGGCTATAAGCTTGGTAAGAATCTAGAATTACCAGTAGTTATGGTTGGCTCTCATACGGACAGTGTGCCTAATGGTGGCAATTATGACGGCGTTGTAGGTGTATTGTCTGCCATTGAAGCCGTGCGTAGCATGAATGATGATGGTTTTGACCACGATCATACGATTGCTGTTGTGTCCTTTATGTGTGAAGAGTCCGGACGCTTTGGGGATTCTACACTAGGTAGTAAGGCGATGCACGGTGAGCTGACAGTACAAGACTTACATCGCTTAACAGATAAACAAGGTACTTCCTTATACGAGGTTTTGAAAAATCGCAACTTAAATCCAGATGAAATTGAACAGGTGGAATACAAGCGCCCTGTAAAATCTTTTACAGAAATCCACATCGAGCAAGGTAAGGTACTAGAGCACGAACAGAAACGTATCGGTATTGTCACAGGGATTGCTGCACCAGAACGGTTTTATGTGACCATTCGTGGCAATGCTGATCATAGCGGTGCTACACCGATGAACTTGCGCCATGATGCGCTCTGTGGGGCGTCTAAAATTATCCTCGGTATTGAGGAAATCGCCACTATGCAAGAGGAGCCTCCAGTAGTAGGCACTGTTGGTATTGTAGAGGTTACACCAGGGGCGATGAACGTCATTCCTGGTGCGGTGAAACTAGGTGTAGATATCCGCAGTATCTCTGAGGCTGCCCGTAACTCGGTAGTTACATTAGTTAAAGAATTTATCGATGTTACTGCAGAAAAACGGGGCTTATCCTATACAATTGAACCTGTTGCACAAGATCATCCGGTAGCGATGCATCCTGCTATGATTAGAGAAATCGAAGAGGTTGTTACATCATTAGGCGTAGAATATATGGCTCTGCCGAGCGGTGCTGGTCACGATGCCATGCACTGGGCTGATGATGTGCCAACGGGAATGATCTTTATTCCATGCCTTGATGGTATCAGTCATAATCCAGCGGAATTCGCTGACATGGATGATATTGTAACGGGCGCAGAAGTCCTTGATAAAGTGCTTAGAAAGCTAAGTTTGGAAGACACAAAACTTGTATAGTGTGTGCATGATTTTGTGAGATATTTCGTGTATAAACAGTAGAAATGATTTAGCCTGTTTCTACTGTTTTTACATATAGGAGAGAATAGAATATGGTTATTGCAGGTATTATTATTGTAATAGCGACGTTTATCGCTATTATTAAACAGTATGAAACGCGGCTCGTCTTATTATTGTCGGGCCTCTTGATGTGCTTTATTGGTGGTCAAATAGGGGCTGGTACGACAGCCTTTGTAAAAGAGCTTACGAACCCAGGTCTTGTGCCGACGATTTGTACTGTTCTTGGTTTTAGTTATGTTATGGAATACACAAAGTGTACAGAACATATGGTGTATTTCATCTCTGCTGGGCTAAAGAAGATGACTAAGATCATCATTCCTGGAGCCGTTATTATTACGTTCTTAATCAATATTGCGTTGCCTACAGCGGCAGGCTGTGCGGCGGCGGTAGGGGCTCTATTGATCCCAGCGCTTATTCGCTCTGGTGTACATCCGGCAATGGCAGGTTCTGCTATTTTCTTAGGTACTTGGGGCAGCTCCTTGAGCCCAGGCCTTATGTTTAACCCTCAAGTAGCACAGCTAGCAGGTGTAGATGTAATGACAGTTATTGCAAGCTTCTCCATGCAAGCAATGATTGGTATCGTAGTAGCCGCCATTTTACTGAACATCGTAGCTATTGTTAAAAAAGAGCATACAGGGTATGTAATGAAACATGATACTACTGAGGAAGGCAAAGAGTTTAAAGTAAATTATCTTTATGCAATTATCCCTATTATTCCACTTGTATTGCTTGTATTAGGCAGTAAACAAGTGGCAGTGATTCTTGAGGTTTCCGTTCCTGTATCTATGCTCATCGGTACAGCCATTGGTATCGTAGCGGTTCGCCCTAATGTAGCAGAAGCGGTGAAGAAGTTCTTCCGCGGTACTGGCGATGGTATGTGTGATGTAGTAGGTCTTATGGCTGCTGCAGCATGTTTCACAGCTGGTATGCAACTTATCGGTCTTACTAGTGCCCTTATTGATGGCATGAAGAACTCTCAACAAATCGCTCAAATTGGTGCGGCCTTTGGTCCGTTCTTGTTGGCTGTTATCTCTGGTTCTGGTAATGCGGCAGCTCTTGCCTTTAACGGTGCTGTAACACCACACGCAGCAGACTTCGGGTACGGTATTATAGAACTTGGCTCCATGGCACAAATCGGTGCAGGTATCGGTCGTAGTATGAGTCCTGTAGCAGGTGCAGGTATTATCGTTGCTGGTATTGCGGGAATCAATCCTATGGAAATGGCAAAACGCAATGCTGTACCATGTATCATTGCTACAGTTGTGATTATGCTATTGTTACTCTAGTCTGACATACGTTGATTGCGTAATAGTAGAGACATTATTTTTATAAAAGCTATTATAAAAGAAAACCCGTCATGATTTTGTCATGACGGGTTCTTTTTACATATACTGAGGCACAAGATATAAGTAAAATTTATGGATACTAAAGAAAAGAGCAATTTGTTTTTATTGCATTTTCATAATATATTATATGTATTAAAGGAATATATACTATGCTTTTGTGTCAGCCCAGGTTTTCATAAATGAGTAAAAAGCCTGTACTGGCTTGGACTCAAGGGCACTATGACGGGTGTACATCCATGTATCACGAGTCATGATATGACCATCAAGAGCCTTCAAGGTTTCCTTAAATAGGTTAGGGTAATCGTTGCCACAGCTTTGGGTGAGAATGGTAAAACCAAGTCCTTGGTTGACGAGTTTCATACAGGTATCGATGTCGTTCACCTCGATGGTGCGCATCGGTGGTTGTGAGTAGTGAGAATACCACCAATCATCTATGGTTTGCTGTAAATTCGGATCTGTTTGATAGTGAATATAGGGCAGACGAGGTAAGTCCTCGACGGCACAAGGCGTTTTGTTAAAGAAGCAGAATGGTTCTGACCAAATATGCTCTTTCGACTCTGTCCAAGTGTGAGCGCCGCGGATGATGGCAGCATGTAGGCGACCTTCAAGGAAGTCATGGTATAGCTTATAGCTAAGTCCCGTATACATGATGATATCAATGTGGGGATACGCCTCTTTAAAGGTCGATAAGATATGGGGAATGTGATACTTGGCGAATACATTTGAGCATCCTAGGTTTAATGTACCGCGTGGTTCACTACCCATAGCTAATAGCTCTTGACGCACCGAAGTATAGGAATTGAGCAAATCTTCGGCGTACCGCACAAGACGTTGACCTTGATAGGTAAACTCTACACCACGAGCTTGTCGGTTGATGATGGGACAGTTAAATTCCTTTTCTAATTTTTTTATCCGTTCACTCAATGCAGGTTGTGTCATAAATAGACGACGCGCCGCATAAGTAATATTATTTTCCTCTGCTAAGGTTTTTAAAATTGTACAATCTTTTGTGTCCATAAACTCTCCTTTACATATGTATTATTGTACTCTATCTCATAGAGTTGGTATAGATAAGGGGCTACTAGGGCTATACAGATTCGATATAACTAAAGACTAGGTACTAGTAAGAGGAATGAAGCTTTCACCAATAAACATGGTGAAAGTATAGTGTTTGTAAAGGTTTACACATGCCTGAAAGTAATAAAGGAGCAAGTCATGGTTGAGTTAATTTCAAATGGTGTATTTTTATATCACGGTACGGATATCGTTCCTGCAGATTCTGGTGCAGCCCTTGACCAGCAAGAAGTTTTTAATAAAGAGCGCGCCTATAAGGAAACGATGGCGTACCGTATTTTAATGGACCACCAACAACATGAAGGGGATCAAGATTTACGTATCAAATTCGATGCGTTAACATCTCACGATATTACGTATGTTGGTATTATTCAAACGGCTATTGCCAGTGGTCTAGATAAATTCCCAATTCCTTACATTTTGACAAACTGCCATAACAGTTTAGCCGCTGTAGGGGGCACAATTAACGAAGACGACCATGTATTTGGCTTATCCGCAGTACAACGCTTCGGCGGCGTCTATGTACCTCCTCATCTTGCGGTTATTCACCAATATATGCGTGAAACAATGGCAGGTTGTGGCAAAATGATCCTCGGCTCCGATAGCCATACTCGCTATGGTGCGCTTGGTACTATGGCGATTGGTGAAGGCGGTCCAGAGCTTGTAAAACAATTGCTCGGCCGTACCTATGATGTACAACGTCCAGAGGTTATCGCGATTTACCTGGATGGTAAACCTAAACACGGCGTAGGTCCACAAGACGTGGCTCTCGCTATTGAAAAAGCTGTATTTGCTAATGGGTTCGTAAAAAATAAAGTAATGGAATTCGTAGGCCCTGGTATTGAACACTTATCAATGGACTTCCGTAACGGCATCGATGTAATGACTACAGAGACTACATGCCTTACAACAATCTGGAGAACAGATAGCAATACGAAAGAATTCTTAACACTCCACGGTCGCGGTGATGCGTATAAAGAGCTTAACCCTGGCGATGTGGCTTACTATGATGGCCTTGTAAAGGTTAATCTTGGGGAAGTGGAAAGCATGATTGCTATGCCATTCCATCCAAGTAATGTATATACTATTAAAGAAATCAACGAAGGCGGTCGCGATTTATTAGCGGAAATCGAACGTCAAGCAGTTGAGCAATTAGATAATAAATCCTTGTCCTTGCAATTGCCTGAAAAACACTTCGACGGCAAATTACACTTAGATCAAGGTATCATCGTAGGTTGTTCTGGCGGTTTGTATGAAAATATTATGCAAGCTGCAAATATCGTACGCGGTAAGAGCGTAGGCTCCGGCCGTTTCGCTTTCAGCGTATATCCTTCTAGCCAGCCAATTTACTTAGAACTTATGAAAAATGGTGCTCTTGTAGACCTTATGAGCGCTGGTGCCATCGTGCGTACAGCCTTCTGTGGTCCTTGCTTCGGCGCAGGCGATACACCTAATAATACGGGCCTCAGCGGTCGTCATGCGACACGTAACTTCCCGAATCGTGAAGGTTCTAAACCAGGCAATGGTCAAATCTCTTCCGTTGCACTTCTCGACTCCCGTTCCGTAGCAGCTACAGCTATTAACGGTGGTGCATTAACGGCGGCCACTGATGTGGAATATGATGATGTGGTGCCAGCTTACCACTATGATGATAAACCTTATGAAAGCAAGGTATATAGTGGCTTTAACGAACCTAATAAAGATACTGAACTCGTGTATGGCCCATCCATCAAACCATGGCCTTCTATCGAAGAATTGACGCCAAATGTATTGCTCAAAGTAGCAGCTTATATCGACGATCCTGTAACGACTACAGATGAGTTGATTCCGTCTGGCGAAACATCTTCCTTCCGCTCTGACCCATATGCATTGTCTGAGTTTGCCTTGAGCCGTAAGGTTCCTGAATATGTAGGTCGTGCTAAAGCCGTTCGCGATTGGGAAAAATCTCGTCAAGAAGGTGAAAGCGCAGCGGATTTAGTAACTGCCTATGAAGAGGTAAAACAAGCGCTTGGTCTTACAGAATCCGTAGAAGATATGGCTAAGTCTACAGCTGTTTCTAGTATGGTATATGCTAATCGCCCTGGCGATGGCTCTGCTCGTGAACAAGCAGCATCCTGCCAACGCGTATTGGGTGGCGGTGCTAATATTGCGATTGAATATGCTACAAAACGTTATCGCAGCAATGTTATTAACTGGGGCATGTTACCATTCGTAACTAGCGAAGAAGACTCCAAAACTATGGCAGTAGGCGACTATGTATATGTGCCAAATGTGCGTGACCAATTATTCTCTGACTCTGATGATTACAATGCATATGTTATTAGCGGTGGCGTGAAGAAAGCAGAGATTACATTGCACTTAGGTCACCTCAGCGATGAAGAAAAAGATATTATCGCAGCAGGTTGTCTCATCAACTACTATGCAAATAGCAAAGCATAAGTGGTGAACATAAAGGAGTACATTATGAACGGGTATAAAGAAATTCCTGTTACCTATATGCGCGGCGGTACTAGTAAAGGGGCGTATCTGTTACAAGATACGCTTCCAACTGACCCAGCTGCACGAGACCGTATGATATTAGATTTATATGGTTCGCCCGATGCGCGTCAAATTAATGGTATTGGCGGTGCCGATCCATTGACGAGCAAGGTAGCTATCGTAAATCCTTCTGACCGCGATGATGCGGATATCGACTACACCTTTGGTTATGTCGGTATCGCTGATGCGGTGGTAGATTACGAAGGTAACTGCGGCAATATTTCTGCTGGTGCAGGGGTATTTGCTATTATGGAAGGCTTTGTGAAAGCCGTAGAACCAGAAACAGTGGTTCGTATCTTTAACACAAATACAAATAAGGTTATTGAAGCACATGTGCCAGTTCGAGATGGCAAACCTGTTATTGACGGTGATTTTGCTATCGATGGTGTACCTGGTACGGGTGCTCGTATTACATTATATTTCTTGGAACCTGGCGGTTCTAAGACAGGTAAGCTGCTACCAACAGGCAATGTACAAGACACAATTACATTGGCAGATGGTCGCACAATCCAAGTCAGTCTCGTAGACGCAGCTAATCCAGCTGTATTTGTAAAGGCTACAGACCTTGGTTATGAAGGCACGGAATTACCGGCTTTCACAGAAACGGATGGCGGTGTATTGCTCAATACACTTGAAGATATTCGCACTACTGCGGCTGTTATGATGGGCCTTGCTCCATCTAAAGAGACTGCCAGTCCTGCAGTTCCAAAGGTATGTATGGTGTCCGCACCGCAAACCTACGTGGCAAGCGATGGTAGAACTATCGAGGGGAATAGTATAGACATCGTGGCTCGCACAAAGGCACTAGCTGTAATGCATAAAGCTTATGCTGTTACAGGTGGTATTTGTACAGCTACAGCAGCGCTTATTACGGGTACTGTGGCGAACGAAGTAGTGAGCGAACGTGCTAAAGAAACAAATCAAGTTACTTTAGCGCATCCATCAGGGAAATTTGATTTCGAAATATGCTTGACCCATGATGAGGGATGGCATGTGGAGAAGGCGGGCGTCGCTAGAACAGCGCGACCGATCATGAAAGGCATAGCTTATGTTAAAGGAGAGTAAGAATGAATAAGCTACTTAAAATTGCAATTATGTTTGCCATTCCTCTGGCAATGTGGTTCATTACACCGCCAGAAGGGCTGAGCGTTGAAGCTTGGCGACTGTTAGGGTTCTATTTAATGGCTATCGTTGGTCTTGTTGTTAAACCTTGGCCAGCACCAATTATCTTGTTATTATCTATTGCAGGTTCTGCAATTTTCTTGAATGCTACGAAAAACGTATTGTCTGGTTATGCATCTACTACAGTTTGGTTAGTATTCTCTGCGTTCTCCCTCAGTGTGGCGTTCGTAAAAACAGGCCTTGGCCGTCGTATTGCGTACCTATTGATTAAATCCTTAGGTCACACTACATTGCGTCTTGGCTATGTAACTGCTTTATTAGATTTTATTATTTCCCCAGTAACACCTTCCAACACAGCACGTTGTGGCGGTATCGTGTTCCCCATCATGAACTCTGTAGCAAAAGCGTTAGGTTCTGAGCCTGGTGAAAGCGCCAAAAAAGCTGGCTCTTACCTCATGGTTAATACGTACATGGTTACTAAGGTAACAAGCTTGATGTTCGCTACAGCAATGGCACCAAACTTATTGGCTGCTGACTACATGAACAAAATCCTCGGTGTAGATCTCAACTGGGGCCTTTGGGCATTAGCACTCGTAGTACCAGGTCTTGTAATGCTTCTCATTACACCTGCTTTGGTATACTACTTAGACAAACCATCTATTCAACACATCGATTCTCACGGGATTGCTGATGAAGGTTTGAAAGAACTTGGACCTATGTCTGGTCGCGAGAAATCTCTTATCGCTATCTTTATCCTTGCCTTAGTAGGTTGGGCATTGCCTTCCATCTTGACACAAGGCTTTGGTATTAAATTCTCCCTTGATGCAACAGCAGTAGCTATCGTAGCTATGGTAGCGGCGCTTGTAACAGGCGTAATCAAATGGGAAGATATGCTTGAATCCAAAGGTGCTTGGAACACATTGATCTGGTTCGGTGGTATCATCGGTATGTCCAGTGCGTTGTCCAAGGTTAAATTCTTTGAATGGCTAGCTGACTTTATGGGTACACACTTCAACTTCGGCGATAACCCGATGATGGCTCTTATTATCATCGGCGCTATCAGTATCGCTGTTCGTTACTTGTTCGCCTCTGGTAGTGCGTACGTTGTAGCCATGCTTCCAGTATTCCTTACTGTAGGTAAAGTAGCGGGTGTAAACCCAATGGCGTTGTCCTTGTTACTAGCTGCTACAAACTCCTACGGTGGTGCGTTGACTCACTACGGCGGTGCAGCGGCTCCAATCGTATTCGGTGCAGGTTACAACACAGTTAAGAGCTGGTGGATTATCGGCGGTATCTTCGCTATCATGTGCTTCATCGTAAACCTTACAGTGGGCTACGCATGGTGGGAAATCCTCGGTATCCTATAATACCTAACTAGAGATAATAGTTATTCTATACATATAGAATGATTATCCCCTAGGTAGTGAAAGTTTCTAAACTTTTACAAAACAATATAGTAAAAAACAACAACATAATAACAACATAATAAAAACAGCATAATAAAAACAGCATAATAAAAACAATATAATAAAAGAGCTGTCCCGGAATCAGTATATAATCTGAATTCTTGGGACAGCTTTTTTGCGTTATTTTAGTTTTGATGCAACCCATAGGGCGGCGCCGATAAAGGTAAGGCTACATGCCCAGAAGAGGGTTGTGAAGCCAAATTGAGCGGCTACGATAGAGCCACCAAAGGAGCCTAGGAAGTAACCCATAAACAAACAAGATTGATTGTACGAGAACACTTGTCCTGTATATTCCTTAGGTGTTTTTGACGCTAAATAGGTATTAAGGGCTGGTAACATACCACCTAGCCCAAACCCTTGTAAGAAACGGATACACCCAAGTACATACACAGAGTCCACATAGGCTTGTGGTATATTGAGTAGACCTACATAGATCATCGAATAGATGAGGACCTTTCTAGGGCCTATGCGGTCTACTAATTTTCCCAGTGGAGAGCTACTAAAGAATTGGGCGATACCCATGGCGGAGAATACAGCACCAGATATGAAGGCTATATTTTCCGTATTGCTTGGTAGCATTCCTTTAATGTAAACCGTCATAATAGGGGAGATGGCGGTAACAGAAATGGCATACAAGAAGGAGGCTGTAGATAAAGCGACTAAACTAGAAAACTCAGGTAAGTGAGTTTTTAGATTTTTGAAGGTTTGCTTTTCCACAAGCGGCTTTGGAACATAGTTTTCATGTACTAGCATAGCCGTTAAGCCAAAGGAGATAAGCATAAAGGCTCCGATGATAAAGAAGTCATTTCGAATGCCTACTACATCACTGAGATACCCACCTACAAGGGGACCTGCTAGTGAGCCGGCAAGGTTAAAGGAGGCTAAAATCCCTAGAGCCCAACCTGTATGGTTTTGCGGTGTTTCTGATGCGATCAGTGTTACCGATGCGGAGTAAAAACCGCTTACTAAACCTTGCAACGTACGAACGAGGAACACACCTTCTGGTGTAGTCTGAAAGCCCAATAAAATGCTACATATAGCCATACCAAGACTAGAGCGTATGAGGGTAATCTTACGTCCCTTACGGTCTGCTAATCGGCCCCAGAAGGGAGCTGCCAAGCAGACGATGAGGAAGGTGATGCCCATGGAGGCACCGGACCATTGCGCTATCGATCCTGTATCGCTTAAGCCCATTTCATGGAAGTATAGAGGGAGAATAGGGCTTACCTGACTAATCCCGAGGGACATGAAGAATACGCAGAATGCGCATATGTACACCGTTCGTTTCCACGTTTCCAAAGTATCCCTCCTTTAGTTTTTACGAAATAATTATTAATTTTTTTTCTTTTTAATTTCTTCCCAATCGCTTAAGTCCGGCAGTTTATTGCTTGTTATAGATTCTTGGATCCAGTAGTTAATAGATGTTAAGTTGATAGAGTCTCGTTCAAAGCCATATACGATGTCATCCTCTACGTCGTCTTCTATAGTGATATAGAGGCTAATGTGTAAGTTTTTACCTTTTCCACGCTCGATGAAGTAGCTAATACCTGGATCGTCGAGGTTAGATGGGCGAACTGCTATGATATCATACTTGCCATTGGCTACGCCTTCTAAGGCATCCTTAATCATTTGATTGGAAAGTTCATATTGATTGAGGTAGAAGATATCGTTGTCGCAAGTTAATACGTATTCTCGAGGTGGCGTAGTATTTTTGTACTGTTTCTCCCAGCTTTCATCAATCACAGGCAATGTAGCATGATCATAGAATTCTTTAATTAAAGCGAGCCCTTCAGGAATGGACATTTCTTTAAAGTATCTGATTTCATATACTGTAGGCTCCGAACTTTCATCTCGTTCATCAGTAGCCTCAAGGTAGCCGTATAGATAGATAGTACAAGAGTTTTTATCTTCATTGTGGAACATAACAATGCTGTACACATCGTAAATGACGTTTTCTATGGATTGACGATTATCATAGATGATAAAACTGAGGTATTTTTGTGTATCCCATTCCCGTTGAATGAAATTCCAGTCGTATTTATTCGTGCGCCAACCAGTAGTAGAGTCCTCGAAGATTTCTAATACATCCACAGAATTTTGAGGCCATGCAGGTGGCATAGGATTACAAGTTGTAGAAGATTGATTTACGCCTTCTTTGTACTGATAGTGTCCATTAACGAGTTCAAAGGCTTCTAATCGCTCAGATGCTTCGTCAGGAATTACCAAGGGCTCACCAGTACCTAACCAATTATCGTTTCTTGTGTTAATACGTCTGATGCTTTCACGAGCATGCTCGTAGAACGTAACGGCTTGATCTAAATCAGGTTCTTTTGTAATGGCACCAATTTCGTAGCAATAGCCGGCTGCCAGTTGCCATAGATGGTCCGCATAGTCATAACTACCGTATCTATCGAAACATTTGCTAGCCTGATTAACGCACTCTATGGCGGTTCTTATGGCAGGGCTATTACCTTTTTTGAAAGTAAATACATAAGCGAGATATGGCCAAATAGCATCGAGAGTGTAAATGGCTGGTTGTTGTAATAAGTGAGCAATGCGAGACCAGTCTTGGGACTGACCATCGATATTCAATGTGCGAAGAATGATGGCTTGCATGGTAGCATAAGCGTGGTCGTTAAAGTCTAAATAATCTGGGCTTATAGCAGCACGCTCGTAGTATCTGAGGGCCTTTTGAATATCCTGAGGGATTCTTTTGTTAGACAAATGTGGTTTTGCATAGTACTCGGCAGCTTCACGCAAACACATGCCATTATTCATGGCGGCACCGCGCTCAAAATATTCGAGCGCTCGTTCATGCTCCCCGCGAGACTTACAAATATCGCCAGCTAAATACATCATGAGTGGCAAACCTGCTGCAGCCCCTTCAAAAATGACTTGTTCTTCCATGTTCCTATTATTTTGCTCTACATAGGTAATGCGCAAGTTGCGGTATGCAATAACAAGGCCTGCTTCGGCGGATTTACGCAACCATTGCTGAGCAATGGCAGTTACTTTATTTGCGAATCTACGTTGATCTGCTTGGGCAAATAAGCCTTTTAAGAAACGGACAAAGGTAGATGGTTCACCTTCATTAGCCACCTTTTGAGCCGATGGTAAGATGTGGTAATCCCCCCATTGGTATACATTGGCAATGGCGTAGGCACAGTAGGAACAACCCTTTTGGGCGCCCTCATAGACGCGCTGGAATGCTTCGTCCTTCGTCATAGGCAACTCTTTTTCAATGGTTGGTGTAAGGGCACCTGAGGTACGCATAGCCTGTAAAATGGCGATGGCACTGCCTTTGCGAATAGCCGTATGTAAATAACTATACGCCTTTGTGTCATCCTCAGGAAAGCCTGCTTCAATCCACGTGAACTGAGGGCCAGAATAAACGCGCGCCAAAATAGCGTATACATCGCCAATACCAGGAATCGTTTGGCCTTCCTCGTCTAATTTCACAAGGGTCTCAAGCTCAGCCTTGCCCGCCCAAGCGATATCTTTATTACATTGATGGAATATTTTATTGAAAGACTGCTGTATTTGATCAGTAAAATAAAAACTCATGCTCTCTCCTCCGCATAATAATCAGTAGAAGCTGATAACATATGTAATTTCAGTATACTATTAGTGTTTAGGGGAAAACAATATAAATTATCAATTGCTTGAGGAATAATATATTCAATTTTAATTATTTATATTAGAATAGATAGAAAACTGGGTGTGATATAACAATAAAAGGGATGAATATGAGAAATGTTAATTTTGATATGATGATTGCAGCCTTAGTTATGTTGATTCTTAATTGTAGAGGGTATTATAAGTATGTTATGGGCAAGCAACTTTCTGAGCGTGAAGCAGCTAGGAGAGAATTTATGTTATTTCCCAATTTATATAAATGGGTCTGTATATGTAGTTCTTTATTGATTATTGTTGCATTTACTTATTATTGTATTGAAGGTTTAACGGAAATTTCGTTTAGATTTATGATGATTGCTGGCATTTCTTTTATTGTAAGTCGAATACTACAGATTGCTCAAAAGAAAGTATCTAAAGACTATAAGAATAGTCTTATTGTGATAGTCTTTTTAAGCTTTATATTATTATTGTTTATCTATATGTTTTGGTATTGAATATGTTTACATAGCTTTAATTTGTAGATATCCTTCGGTATGAGAGAGAAGAGAGCTTTATTTTGATGTGGTTACATAATGAACTTTCACTATTTAAACAAAATATAGAAATATTGCGAGTGAATCAACGTATAGGCCGATTAGCATATTTGTGGGCTGTGCTTGGTTTAATGGTTAGTAAATTTTTAGCCTATCTTATATCTGGTCTATTGGGAGTGCTTCTTCAAGGTAGTTCACTGCAAGATAGTCAGTATTTGTCTTATATTTATTTTGGATGTCTACAGATTATACATGTAATTGTAACTATTTTTATACTTAAACGTAGACTAAATGATTGTGGTTCATCCTTGTGGTATATGATTATAGTTCCCATAGCATACTTAAGTCTGTGGGGGTATTGGGGGATGAGTTTCACTTGGGAGTCTATATCTGAAACCTTTATAAATACAAACTTTTATTGGGACGGATTCCTCTGGCAGTATTTTGTCTTGGCTTGTTTCGGGTTGCCTCTTAGTGTGCCAGATTCTAATGAGTATGGCTTAGATGAAGGTCGAGATAGGTATAATAACTATATTATTTCTTATGTTCGCAGCTCTACTATTAGTAAAGATAAGAGGGCGGGCACATTGGACTATGTTTGTAGCTGTATATGGGAGGTTTTATTTGCTAAGCTATTTGATATTAAAGGCAGGGCTTCTGTATCAGCTTTTGGGGTTAGTCTTATAGGAACTCGTCTTTTCATGGATGTTATTTTGTATATGGCTATATCCGTAGTGTCGTTAATTGTTCAACTTGGTATCTCTCTTTATATACCTCGTTGGGGTTTTATGTATATCCAAATATGGCCAGCTATAGCAATGATTACATTGGGTATACGTAGACTTCATGACTCTCTATTAAGTGGATTATGGATTATTGGCCTTTTTATTCCGTATATTAATATTTTTGTTAGCTATCATCTTTTGTTTAAAAAATCTTGGCATATTGAAAGTTAAGATTATCCTTGACTTTCATTCTATAGAAACATTATAATCAGATTATAATTTTATACTCGCCTAAAAGAAACCGATGAGGTGGAGATAAAAATAGGAAATGCACTCACAGAGAGCGGGATTAGCTGAGAACCCGTAGTACGCAGCTTATTAAATGGACCACCGAGGGCGCATGGAAAAGAATGAGCTTTCATTCCTAGTATGGTGCGACGTCACACGAGCGTTAGTCGTGAGGGATATGTTAGTATCCTGCGAAAGGGGAATGCACTGCATTCAAACAAGGTGGTACCGCGATTTATAGCATAATACAAGTATTTTCTAATAATTGTATAAGAATAGAACTATAGACTCGTCCTTGACGTTATATTGTCATGGGCGAGTTTTTTTATTGGCAAATGCCAGATGGAGGTTCTCATGATTTTCCCTAGTCTTGACCGTGTGAAAGCTATCGCACCGGGCTACGATATCGTGCCTGTATATATGGAAATTTTATCCGACGTACGCACACCGATTAGTGTGTTGAAAGCATTAAAACAAGTGAGCAGTCATACGTACTTGCTTGAAAGTGCGGATAATAGTAATCATTGGGGCCGTTACTCCTTCTTGGGCTACGATCCTAAGCTTGAGCTCTTCTGCAAAAACCATACAATGACTATCAAAGACGGTACAACACGTACTTTTGAATGCTCTGACCCAGCTGCAGAAATTCGCAATATTTTGAGCCAATATAAAAGTCCACGTTTAGAAGAGTTACCAACCTTCACAGGTGGCTTTGTAGGGTATTTTGCTTGTGAATATATCCGCTATATTGAGCCAACATTGGATTTCCCAACGCCAGATGATGACTCTGCTATGGTCAACGATGTAGACCTTATGCTCTTTGATAAGGTAATCGCCTTTGACCATTACAAAAATAAAATCTACTTAATTGCTAACATCAGTACAAATGATTTAGAACGCAACTACAACAAGGCTGAGCTTGAGTTGAAAGCATTAGCTGATCTCGTAGTAAACGGCAAAGAGGCTAATATTCCAAAAGGCATCCTTAAAACAGAGTTTACCTCTGAGTTTACAAAGGATGAGTTTGAAGCAGTTGTTAAAAAGACACAACATTACATCAAGGAAGGGGATATCTTCCAATGTGTTGTATCTAACCGCCGTGAAGCTGAGTTTGATGGCAGCTTGCTAAATGCATACCGCGTATTGCGTACGCTGAATCCATCTCCATACATGTTCTATCTATCTGGTGGCGATGTAGAGCTTACAGGTGCCTCTCCAGAAACATTGGTAAAACTAACAGATGGTAAAATGTACACCTTCCCAATTGCAGGCACCATGCGCCGCGGTAAAAACGAAGCAGAGGACCTTGCTATTGAAGAAAAACTCATTAATGACGAAAAAGAGTTGGCTGAACATAACATGCTCGTTGACCTTGGCCGTAACGACTTAGGTAAAATTTCTAAATTCGGTTCCGTAAAAGTAGAGGCGTTACACATGTTGCAACGTTTCTCCCATGTTATTCACATTACATCTACTGTAAGCGGTGACATTCAAGACGGTAAAGATGCTCTCGATGCCATCGGTGCTACATTGCCAGCAGGTACATTGTCTGGGGCACCTAAGATTCGTGCTATCGAGATTTTACACGAACTTGAAAAAAGCCCACGCGGTGTATACGGTGGTGCCGTAGGTTACATCGATTTCTCCGGTAACATGGACGTATGTATCGGTATCCGCATGGCCATGAATAAAGGTGGTAAGGTTTATGTTCGCGCTGGCGCTGGTATCGTTCGCGATAGCGTGCCTGCTAGTGAATATAACGAAACCTTGATCAAAGGCCAATCCATGATTTCCGCAATTACAGATGCACAGGAGGTAGAATAATGGTACTCCTTATAGATAATTACGATAGCTTCTCCTTTAATTTATACCAATTAGTAGGCTCTATCGATCCAGATATTAAAGTCATCCGCAGCGATGAATTAACAGTTGAAGAAATCCGCGCTTTGAAACCAGACTATGTGATACTTTCACCAGGACCTGGCAGACCAGCTGATGCGGGCGTATACGAAGACCTATTGCGCGAATGCAAAGGTGAATTCCCAATCCTCGGCGTATGTCTCGGTCACCAAGCCATCGGCGAAGTATTCGGTGGCACCGTTTCCTACGCAAAACAAGTTATGCACGGCAAACAAAGCGTAGCCAAACAAGTACACCCATCCAAAATCCTTAAAGGCGTACCAGAACAATTTGAAGTTGCAAGATATCACTCCTTGGCGATTGTAGACGAAACTATCCCGAGCGAACTCATCGTCACATCCGTTACAGACGACGGCGAAGTAATGAGCGTAGAACACAAAGACTACCCAATCTACGGCGTGCAATTCCATCCGGAATCCATCATGACACCAAACGGGGAACAAATGATTCGCAATTTCTTAGAAAAATAACCTCTGTTTTGTATTCGAGGGGCTATTTATAAGTCTTAGAATGATAGAGCGGAAATAAGGTCTCTCGGAACTCCGAGTGGCTACCGCCCCACTTTGTGGGGCCGCCAAGTCGTTCCTTAAGACCTTATTTCCTGCCAACTCAACCTTGGCATTACCTAATAAATAGCCCCTCTACAATACATATACCGAACAGTAGCTATATTTTCTAAAGAAATATGCGAATCATCACAAGGGAAAAGAACGGCTACGCCGTTCTAGCCTCCCACCTCTTATAAAGAAATGACCTGCGCATTACTCCATATAATGCGCAGGATCATTTGATAATAGTTTGTATGAGGGATATCTATTAAATTGGTATGATTTTTAGCTGATAGGTGCGATTGGGTTATGTGCGAAGCCGACTTGGCGCCCCGCATAGCGGGGGGTGGCCACTTGGAGGCTGAGGGCGTGACCCAATCGGTACCGACTAGGTAGATATGGTATCAATTTAATAGATATCCTCAAAAGGAGTTATAAATGATTAAAGACGCATTATATGCAGTAACGCACGGTCAAGATTTATCCTACGACCTTGCTAAAGATACAATGAACAAGATTATGAGCGGTGATGTAGCTGAGGTGCCTATGGCTGGTTTCTTGTGCGCCTTGGCGGCAAAGGGCCCTACTGTAGATGAGGTTACGGCTTTTGCTGAGGTTATGCGTGAGAAAGCAGGTTCTGTACCTCATGAAGGTACTGTTGTGGAAATCGTAGGTACTGGCGGCGACGAAGCGAATACGTTCAACATTTCTACTACATCTGGCTTTATCATTTCTGCCGCAGGCATTCCTGTAGCAAAGCATGGTAACCGCAGTGTATCTAGTAAATGTGGCGCTGCTGATTTGATCGAAGCATTAGGCGCTAAATTAGAGCTTAATGGCGAACAAAACGAGGCAGTTCTCAATAAAGCAAATATGTGCTTCATGTTTGCTCCTGTGTATCATCAAGCCATGAAATATGCAGGCCCTGTACGTAAAGCGTTAGGCGTTCGTACTGTATTCAACATCCTTGGACCATTGGCGAACCCAGCAGGTGCTACTGTGGAGTTGATGGGCGTGTACGATAAATCTTTAGTAGAACCATTGGCTCGCGTATTGGCGAATCTTGGCGTTAAACGCGGAGCGGTTGTACACGGCTTCGACGGTCTCGATGAGATTACAGCAACCAACAAAACCTATGTATGCGAAATTAATAATGGTACTTTCACAAGCTATGAATTCGATCCTAAAGAATATGGTTTCGAATACGCTGATAAAACTGAGCTTGAAGGTGGCGATGCTACGGTAAACGCTGAGATTACTCGCCGCGTTCTCGGTGGTGAGCAAGGTGGCAAACGTACTGCCGTTCTCCTCAACGCAGGCATGGCGATTTACCTCGCTAAAGAGGGCATTACATTAGCAGAGGGCATTGAAGAGGCGAAAAACATGATCGACTCTGGCAAGGCTCTTGCCACAATGGAACAGTTTGTGAAAGCAACACAAGAGGTATAACCATTGATTTTAGATAGAATTATAGAGGCTACCAAAATTCGGGTAGCCAAAGAAAAACAGGTGGAAACGTCTGAGGCTGTAAAAGCAGCGGCTTTGGCCTTACCATCTGATACAGTATTTCCTTTTGAAGCAGCCCTTCGTCAGCAAGACTTTAACTTCATTTGCGAAGTAAAGAAGGCATCTCCGTCTAAGGGCATCATTGCTGAGCACTTCCCCTATTTAGAGATCGCCAAAGAATATGAAGTGGCTGGGGCAGCAGCCATCTCTGTATTAACAGAGCCAGACTTCTTTAAAGGTGATAAAAAATATTTGCAAGAAATTGCAAGCACTGTAAAAATCCCTGTACTTCGTAAGGACTTCATCATCGATGAATACCAAATCTACCAAGCGAAGGTGTGGGGCGCTAGCGCGATTCTCTTGATTTGCGCATGCCTCGATGTACCTACGTTAACAAAATTCCGTGAGTTAGCCGACTCTCTAGGCTTATCCTCTTTGGTAGAGGCTCATGATGAGCATGAGGTACAAATGGCCATCGATTGCGGGGCCCGTATCATTGGCGTTAATAATCGCAATTTGAAAGATTTCACCGTAGATGTACAAAACAGTGTACGCTTGCGCAATCTCGTTGAAGACGATGTGATTTTCGTATCTGAAAGCGGCCTTGAAACG